>Ga0310695_10000079_pt1 | contig 243785 bp, 217 predicted proteins | sample RumenRJG_04DNA_FD_203882 | JGI IMG/M metagenome (GOLD analysis project Ga0310695, IMG submission 203882) | Bovine rumen microbial communities from Lethbridge, Alberta, Canada - RJG_04 (v2) (version 2) | ecosystem: Host-associated > Mammals > Digestive system > Stomach > Rumen | place: Canada... | reverse complement strand
GGGCTTGATTATTATTGGGACGATCCCGCAAGGGACATACAGAAGAAGTGGTTTGCAAGGCAGATTGCACTTGCAAAGGAGGTTAAGCTTCCTATTATAGTTCACTCAAGAGATGCCGCTGCGGATACGTATGATATCATAAACGCCGAGAAAGCAGCCGATGTCGGAGGTATACTGCATTGCTTTTCCTACAGTGTTGAGGTGGCTAGGCAGTTTCTCGATCTCGGGTTCTATATCGGTGTTGGCGGAGTCGTTACTTTCAAAAACGGGAAAAAGCTTAAGGAAGTCGTACAATACACACCGCTTGACAGGATAGTGACCGAAACGGATTCTCCGTATATGGCACCGCACCCTAACAGAGGGAAACGCAACACATCGGAATATCTTCCGTATATTATTGAAGAAATAGCACGAATAAAAGGAATCTCACCGGAGGAAGCAGAGGATATAACATACAACAACGCGGTGAGACTGTTTGGTAAGTGATAATGGCAGATCTTGGAAACGCCAAAACCACGGCGGAAGTAATAAAAAAATACGGATTCTCGTTTCAGAAAAGATTCGGGCAGAATTTTCTCATAGATGAGCATGTGCTTGACAAAATAGTTGATGCTTCGCTCGTAGATAAACATGACGGCGTGATTGAGATAGGACCCGGAATCGGAACGATGACGCAGCGACTGTGTGAGAGAGCGGGGAGAGTTGTTGCGATAGAGATCGATAAGGAGCTAATTCCGATTCTTGATGACACGCTTTCAGATTACGATAATGTAAAAATCATAAATGCCGACGTTCTCAAAACCGACATGGAAGCAATCATCAGAGATGAATTTGCCGATATGAGAGTCCGGGTCGTGGCAAACCTTCCGTATTACATAACCACGCCCATAGTAATGGGGCTTCTCGAACAGCATCTTCCGATAAGCAGTATCACGATAATGGTACAGAAGGAAGTTGCCGATCGTATGCAGGCATCTCCCGGCACGAAGGATTACGGAGCTCTTTCGCTTGCGGTAGGATATTATGCGGACACCTATATTGCGGCCAACGTTCCGCCAAACTGCTTTATGCCGCGCCCTAAGGTAGGCTCAAGCGTGATCAGACTGACGGTCAAAGATCATCCGGACGTGGAAGTAAATAACGAAAATCACATGTTTTCCCTTATTCGCGCCGCATTCAACCAGAGAAGGAAGACTCTTGTCAACGCGATCGCAAACTATCAGGGACTTTCTCATTCAAAAGAAGAGGTGCAAAATGCCTTGACCGAGATGGGACTTTCTGTGACAACAAGGGGAGAAACCTTGAATTTACAGCAGTTTGCGACTCTCTCGAATATTTTGACATAGCCCCACACCTATGTTAAAATATCGAAATAATGGGCACATGTTGTGCTCGAGGGAGTTTTTGTCTTGGATAAGTACGAATATCAGGTCTGTGCGGACCAGATAAAATCATTGATCAAAGAACATCGTTTCCAGGAAGCGATGGACATTGCCGATACGATAGACTGGAGAAGAGTTAAGAGCTTCTCTATGCTGTGTACCGTCAGTGAAATATACAAAGTCACAAAGCATTATTCAGAGGCCAGGGATATTCTTCTTCTGGCTTATGAGAGATATCCCGATAGGGCAAATGTTGTCTATGCTCTCTGTGAGCTTGCCATCAAACTTGATGAAGTATCAGATGCCATCGAGTATTATCGGGAGTATGTTCACTTAAAACCCCACGATACAAACAGATATGTGCTGCTGTATAAGATTTACGACGCACAGGATGTTCCTCTTGAGGAGAAGATTTCTCTTCTCGAAGAGTTCAAGAGAGCAGAGTATACCGAAAAGTGGGCGTATGAGCTGGCGCTTTTGTACCACAGGGACGGACAGGAAACAAAATGTGTCGAGACTTGTGATGAGCTTGCTCTTTGGTTCGGTGACGGACCGTATGTTCGCAAGGCTCTCGAGCTGAAGATGCAGCATTCGCCTCTTACAAAAGAACAGCAGCAGAAATATGACGGTGTATATGATGCTCCGAAGATCCCTTCAGGTGAGACGGAGGAAACTGTTCATATATATGAGACACAGTCTATGCCTGCTTACTCAAAAGAGTCCAGTCCTTTTGACACGTCTCCCGTTAGCCGCGACACGGGTTCGTTACTTAACCCTGTAAAGCCCGCATCGCATACGGGCGTCATTCCCGCACAGACTCCCAAGGTTAGTGCACACAATACGGAAGATATCAAAGTAACTCCTTACACCAACGACAAGTATTCCACGATGAACCTTCAGGAAGAACTTGCCAAGAATATGGAGGAGTTCTATTCAAAAGAAAAAGCGGTTGTACCGACTCCGTTTTATGGTGTGACATCACAGCTTTACGATCAGTCACAGGATCAGTTCATGCAGCAGCTGAGCAAGGCAGGTCCCGATCGGGAACCTGTATTTGCGCAACCTCAGCAACCTGTATATGAACAGCCCCAGTCTACTGTATACGAGCAGCCGGAGCAGCCGGTATATCAGCAGCAGCCCATGTATCAGCAGCCTGTATACGAGCAGCCACAGCAGCCGGTATATCAGCAACAGCCTATGTACCAGCAGCCTGTATACGAGCAGCCGCAGCAGCCGTCATATCAGCAGCCTATGTACCAGCAGCCCGTATATGAGCAGCCGCAGCAGCCGGCATATCAGCAGCCTATGTACCAGCAGCCCGTATATGAGCAGCCGCAGCAGCCGGCATATCAGCAACAGCCCGTGTACCAGCAGCCTGTATATGAACAGACGCAACAGCCTGTAGTTGAACCGCCCAAACCGGAGCCGACACCTGCACCTGCACCTGCACCGGCGCCTGCACCGCAGCCTCAGGTTCAGGCTCAACCCCAGCCCCAACCCCAACCTCAGGTTCAGGCTCAATCACAACCTCAACCCCAGTCTCAGCCCGTAAATCAGGATGAGCCTGCAGTTGAAGAACAGGTTCCCGGACAGATAGATCTCAGTGATTTTATGAAGGACTGGGAGGCTAAGAAGAAGAACGGCGAAGAACAGCGAAAACAGCAGATACTTGATAAGACCAAAGAGCAGACTCAGGACATAATGTCACAGCTCGTCGGAGTAATTCCCGGAATAGATAATGCCATTTCGACGCCGGAGCCTGTTACCGACAATAAAGATACCGCAGAAGAGAAGAAGGAAGAGGTTGCGGTAAAAGAAGAGATACTCAAAGATGACAAGAAGGGTGTCGTTACAAGGACTACCATGCCTTCTCCCGTATTTAACAGGGAAGAGGTTAAGAGAACAGAGTCCGGAGCAAGGATCAACGGACCCCTTAAGGCATCCATTACAGATACGATACCTGATTTTCTTCCCGATGCCAAGGAAGCGAACATCCCGATCAAGGGAGATGTTCTTCCTTCCGGAAGAAAGCTTACGCTTGAAGAAGAATACGGCGGACATATTGCCGAGATAAGAAAAGAAGATGCGGATCTTGTAAAGAGGCTTACAGGAGAGATTCCCGAGCCCGAAGAAGAAAAAGAAGAGCCCAAGATTCCGGCAAGCGAACCCGTCGATTATGGCGAGACAGAGGAAATAGAAGAAGTCGAGCAGCCTGATCTTCCCGAGGAAGAGGAAGAAGAACCCGAAGAAGAAGCGGCTGTTGAGGCACCTGTTGAAGAGCCGGTTCAGCCGGTTCGCGAAGAAGTTAAGGAACCTGTAAGAAGTCCTTACAAAGTCGTTCCCGATGAGGAACCGGAAAAAGAGCAAAAAGAAGAGCCGAAGGAAGAGGCAAAAGAAGAACAGTTATCTGATGACGCAAAAGCAGTTCGTCACGGACTGACTGCGCCAATACAATATCCGTACAGCGTTGATGATCTTGGAGAGGTAGAGGAATTTGAGACTATTGATCAGCCCGAAGAGGTTGACGATATGCTCAAGACCAGACCGATACCTCAGGAAGAGATCGAAGCAAGAATGCGCTATGAGGCCGGTATTGAAGAAGACTATTCGGCCGAGGAAGAAAACAGAAAGCCCAATCATCCTTCATGGATGAAGCTCGATGAGAATGTTACGAGCCGAAGGGATTTCGATGAGTCCGAGCAGGCAATATTCGGAAGATTTGAAGGAATTGAAACGCTCAAGGCACAGATCGTTGATGTCATGGACGATATGAAGATGGAGGCCAAGAGAGGCAACGTCATCGTCATGGGTTCGGAGCACTTCGGACGAAAGAGCCTTGCAATTGATATAGTAAAAGCGATTCAGACAATGGATTCGACGTTCTCCGGTAAGGTGGCCAAGATATCGGGTGAAGCTCTTAACAAGAAGAATATCTCGATGACACTACAGAAACTTCGTAACGGTGCATTGATTGTTGAGAATGCCGGAGGGCTGACACCTGTCACGGTCAATTCCATAACCGAAACACTCCAGGGAGATGTTGATTCGATTCTCGTGGTATTTGAAGGAGAGAAGGATTCTCTTGAGCCGCTTCTTAACGGATGTCCCGAGACGAAGACGGTATTTGACGCAAGAATCGTGATAGATGATTTTACCAATTCGGATCTTGTGGCATATGCGAAAGGATATGCAAGAGAGCTTGAATACAGCATAGATGATATGGGTACGCTTGCTCTTTACAACAAGATAGGTGATATGCAGACGATAGACCATGTTGTTACGGTTGATGAGGTCATAGAGATTGTGGATAACGCGATCAAGCATGTGGATCGAAAGAACATGTCGCACTTCATGGATGTTCTGCTTGCAAAGAGATATGACGATGATGATTATATCGTATTAAGAGAGAAAGATTTTCTGAATTAAATCATATAACAGGGGGTTATTTGATATGGCAGAAGCTAAAAAGCTCAGCCCGTTTGTTACGGATATGGACATGTATCTGTTCGGAACGGGAACTCACTACGATATTTACAAAAAGCTCGGTGCACACCCATGTAAAAAAGGCGGTAAGGCCGGAGTGTATTTTGCGGTCTGGGCACCTAATGCCAAGGAAGTTCGTCTTATCACCGACTTCAATGCGTGGAATGAAGACGAATACGTTATGAAGAGGCTTGAGCCTGCGGGAATCCATGAGATATTTGTTCCCGATATGGGTGTTGACTGCCTGTACAAATTTCTTATTATCACAAGCCGCGGCGAGAAGCTTTACAAAGCCGATCCGTTTGCAAACAAGGCAGAGCTTCGTCCCGGAACCGCAAGCGTTACGACCGACATTTCCAAGGTACGCTGGTCGGATGCGGCATGGATGAAGAAAAGATCAGAAACAAATCTGTTTGAATCTCCCATTGCAATTTATGAATGCCACATCGGTTCGTGGATGAGACATCCCGGACGTGACGATGAGGGCTTTTATACATACCGTGAATTCGCGGACAGGATGACGGAATATCTCTTAGATATGCACTATACGCACATCGAGCTTATCGGTATTGCCGAGCACCCGTTTGACGGATCATGGGGATATCAGGTAACGGGTTATTATGCTCCGACGACAAGATACGGTTCCGTGGAAGATTTTGCTTACATGGTCAACAAGTTCCATAAGAACGGTATCGGAGTAATACTTGACTGGGTACCCGCACACTTCCCGAGAGATGCACACGGACTTGCTGATTTTGACGGACAGGCGCTTTTCGAATATGCGGATCCAAGAAAGGGCGAGCATCCCGATTGGGGAACGAAGATATTCGATTACGGCAAATCGGAGGTCAAGAACTTCCTTATTGCCAATGCGATTTTCTGGCTAAAGGAATTCCATATTGACGGCCTCAGAGTCGATGCCGTAGCGTCGATGCTGTACCTTGATTACGGCAAGCAGGACGGCGCATGGATTCCGAACAAATATGGCGGAAATCACAATCTTGAGGCTATTGAGTTCTTCAAGCATCTGAATTCATATATCAAGGGAGTGTTCCCGGGCGTAATGATGATTGCCGAGGAATCAACGGCATGGCCGAAAGTTACGGATATTCCCGAGAACGACGGTCTCGGATTCACATTCAAGTGGAACATGGGATGGATGCACGATTTCTGCGACTATATGAAGCTCGATCCCATATTCAGAAGAGATAACCATTATAAGATGACTTTCGCCATGAGCTACAATCAGGCGGAAAAATACATCCTTGTGCTCTCACATGACGAAGTGGTGCATCTGAAATGCTCTATGCTTGAAAAGATGCCCGGATTCTACGTTGACAAGTTTGCGAACCTTCGTGTCGGCTATACTTACATGATGGGTCATTCGGGCAAGAAGCTTCTCTTCATGGGACAGGAATTTGCGCAGGATTCGGAGTGGAGTGAGGATCGCGAGCTCGACTGGGCGCTTCTTGGCGATGAACTTCATTCGGGAATGCAAAGCTATGTAAAAGAACTGCTTACGTTATACAAGTCGCATCCCTGTCTTTATGAGCTGGATCATGAATACGAAGGTTTTTCATGGATCAATGCCGATGATACGTACAAGAGTATTTATTCGTTCGTACGTTACGATAAGGCGAAAAAGAAAAGCCTGTTGTTCGTACTCAACTTCACGCCGATCGCAAGAGACGATTACCGCGTCGGAGTGCCTAAGAGCGGAAAATACAAGCTTCTCCTCAATTCCGATGAAAAGCGCTTCGGCGGCAATTCCGAGCCTTCCAAAAAGAAGGTGTTTACGGCCGAGAAGATCAGCTGGGACGGCAGGGACTATTCGATCGCTTATCCTCTGCCTGCATACGGCGCAGCGATATTCGAGTTCTGATCTTAATATTGTATACACGGACCTCTTCAAATGAAGAGGTCTTTTTGTATAAAGTTTTAGTGCCATGAGGCCGAAATAAAAAGTAACAGATTCATTTACACACAAGAGGTCGCTTATGAACGTAGAAATGATAGGTAATCATAATGCGAAACCTGTAAATGATATGGAACACATCACATATGACAGACCCGCTTCTTACGGATCAAGGATGAGGACGGAGAAGATGGGATATTCCTTAGACATTACGGGCAAAGTTAGGGAGAACGCTGCATACGGTAAGGAAGAGCTGAAATCTGCGGAAGATATTGCGCAGATGGCCGGTATGACCAACGTTTCTCTTCAGAGGGATTACATGGCCGTGATGTCTAATTCCATGTCTGACGAGGATTTCGCCGAGCTTATGAAAGATGGGGTCAACCCGACAAAGATTCCGACAGGAGAGACCGTTACCAATCTTGACAAGATCAAGATCAAAATGGCTGAGGCCGGAAATGTGATCGCGGGATACAACGATGATATCACCGAAGAAGATATCAAAGCTGTTCTCGGGAATACTTTCAATGCGGGGAAAATCATATCCGATACGCTTAAGGCTTCCGATCTTCCGGATACTCCGGATAACATCGCGGAAATAAAAGAGACGGTTATGATGGCTCAGAATCTTAAGCCTCTTACGGATGAAGCAGTCGTATATATGATCGAGGGAGACATGACTCCTTCTGTTGAAAATCTGTATAAAGCCGAATATTCGGCAGCGGCAACCGCCAGACCCGATGCAGGAGTTCATTTTGACGGTGCGGCAACTTATGCCGGAAGCGGATACACGGAGATTAGCTGGGATGAACTTAAGGATCAGGCAATCGAAGTAGTAAGAGAAGCCGGACTTGAGAACGAGGAGCAAGCACTTGACGATGCAAAATGGATCGCCATGCATGAGCTTCCGCTTACAAAAGAGACACTTACAAAATATGAAGAGATAAAAGAGCTTGAAGTTCCGGTTAAGCCGCGTGACCTCATCGCAGCGATGAGTGTTGCGATAGAAGAAGGAAAAAGTCCGAAAGAGGCCGATATCACACAGACAAAGAGTCTGTATGTGCGGGCAGCCGAACTCGTCGATTATTTCAGAACCATGGAGGATCCCGCTGATCTTACACGACGCAGGCAGCTAGAGGAAGTAAGACTTGTCATGACAAATGAGGCAAATCTTACGCTTCTTCGTAAGGGAATAACAATAGAAACACAACCGTTGGAAGAGCTGGTAGATCAGCTTCGCGCGGCTGAGCGTGAATTCTATGAACCGCTTCTTACAAGCGATGACAGGGCATACGACAGCGATGAAGCCAAAGAGACTGATCTTGATACCAAGATCGATCTGTATAAACAGACAAGATCGGTCATCGAAGACATACCTTCGGTTCCCGTAAGGATCATAGCGGAAAAATCATCAGCGGATGATTTTAACCTTGGAAGCATAGCAAGGGACGGAGCCGCACTTAAGGCTTCGTATGAAAAGGCCGGCGAAGCATATGAGACGCTTATGACCGCACCGAGAGCCGATATGGGAGACTCCATTAGGAAAGCATTCAGAAACGTGGACGAGATTCTTACGGATCTTGATATGGATGTTAACGACGCCAATCGTAAGGCGGTTCGTACACTCGGATACGCAGGCATGATGATAGGACGCGAGTCAGTTGATAACATAAGGAATGCGACTCATTCGGTGGAACGCGTTATCTCGCTTATGACTCCCGCAAGAACTCTTCAGATGATCCGTGAAGGTCACAATCCTCTTAATGAGAACATATTCGATCTGGAAAAATCACTTTCCGAAGAATCGTTTGATCAGTCAACCGAGAAATACAGCAAATTCTTGTGGAAGCTTGAAAAGTCGGGAGATATCACCGAAGACGAAAAGCAGGCGTTTATCGGAATGTACAGACTGTTCAATGCTGTTGAAAAACAGGATGGCAGAGTAATAGGAAACGTGTTGTCATCGGGTCGTGAGCTTACACTTAAGAACATGCTCGAAGCTTCAAGATCGAATCGCCATATGAACAATGAGTTTGTAATAGACGATGATTTCGGACTGCTCGAGGAACTTTCGCAAAAGGGAGATTCCATTACGTCGCAAATTGAGCGCGTGTTCATGCAGCTTGCTGAGCCGACGGTAGATAAAGATTACATTGCGGAAAAACAGCGCGAGATTAAGGCAGCGGGCAGGAATCCTGACGAAGCCGAAGAAATACTTACCATGTTATCCGAACCGATAACGGTGGAAAACATACTGACGGTTAACGCAATGAGCGGTGGAATGGGACCGGGATATAAAAAGCTGTTTTCGGGACAGGGATCATCGGAGAGCGACAGGCGTGATGATAAAAAGGAAACACTTACGGAAGAAGATGCGATAAAGCTTGCGGATGATTTTACCGACAGGGAAAGCGCCCGCGGAGCTTACGAGAGATTTCTTGATAAAGCGGCGAGGATCGCAAAATCTGAAACACTTGAATCGGAAAGCTACGAGGATGCCAGAACATACTCGATGCTGTATAAACAGGTCGGATTCGCAGCCGCGCTTTCCGGAAACGAAAGCTACGAAGTTCCCGTAAAGCTCGGAGATGAGTGGACATCCATCCATCTTACCGTGGTTCATTCCAAGGATGAGAGCGGAAAAGTAAGAGCAACATTTGAAAGCGAAGAGTACGGCAGAGTTGATGCAACGTTTTCGCTTAAATCAACAGGAGTTGACGGATTTATCGTATCGGATTCCCGCTTGGGGGTTGATAATCTTAAGAGGATTGACGATAAAATTAAAGAGGGATTTTCCCGCGATAATTTGAATACCTCAAATCTGTCATATGTGTTCTCGCAAAACGCAGGAAGAGACAGATACATTCCGGAATCTGATGATACACAAGTATCGGATCATCGGTTGTACAGGATAGCGAAAGCATTCATAGGAGCCGTTGCAACGGCATAGCAGACATCACAGTTTCGCATCGGAAGGAGTAAAATATGAAGATCAATTCAAACATTCAGGCACAGGTGGCACAGAACGTACTCAGGGCGAATGAGGAGAAACATTCTTCTTCAACCGAAAGACTGTCATCGGGATTCAAACTCAATCATGCGAAGGATTCACCGGCCGGAATGGCTATCTCAAACCGCATGAATGCCCAGATAAGAAGTCTTTACAAGGCAAAGGATAATGCAAGTAACGCAGTTAATGTCGTACAGACGGCAGACGGTGCTCTTGGCGAAGTTCACAGCATGCTTCAGCGTATGAATGAGCTTGCGGTTAAGGCATCAACAGGTACACTTACATCTTCTGACAGATTTGCAATCCATAAGGAAGTTGATGAACTCAGACGGGAGATCGACCGTGTTGCGAAAGATACGGAGTACAACACACAGAATCTTCTCGGCGGCGATCAGGAGATGAAGGGTTATACGAACCAGCCTGATTTTGCAAAGAATATTTACTACGATCCCGATTTCCCGAAGGGCAATTACCAGATAGATATGACCAATAAGAAGCTTATTCTCGACGGTAGTACGGTTCCGACAAAGAGCTTTGAAACGGATGATGTCAGCGGACGATGTGAAATCATGATGTTTGACGGATCAAAGCTTGAGTTTACATACGAACCGGGAACGACACCCGCAGCTACTCCGGCATTCGGTATCGATGTTACCGGAATAGGCGGAATGAAGATTCAGGTAGGCACCAAGACCGGACAGGAAATACAGGTGGTAATACCGAAGATGGATCCCGCATCTATCGGAATAGATAAGATCGATTTGAGGACGGAGGAAGGTTCGAGAGAAGCACTCGGTGTTATCGCAAAAGCGCTCGAATATGTATCCACATCCCGTTCAAGACTCGGTGCATATCAGAATCGTCTTGAGATGACGGTTGAATCGCTTGCAGAGACTACGGAAAATCTCGAGGGATCGTACTCAACAATCAAGGATGTTGACATGGCTGAGGAGATGGTGGATTACACGAAGCTTCAGGTTCTTGTGCAGGCCGGAACGAGTATGCTCGCCCAGGCGAATGAGGCACCCCAGCAGGCACTGCAGTTATTGCAGTAAGAAGGGGCCCACGAAGTGGGAAAATTTCTTACTGCACGACGAGCGCCCATCCGACTTTGTCGGATCCAGATGCGCGAGTCTCCATAGGCGGAGCGCAGCGGGTACGGTAAGATTATGGAGGCCTATATGACAAAAGACAGAATCCGCGAATACACTCTTAAGATCACTAATGCATCTGCAACGCAGATCATAGTCGTGCTGTATGATCTTGCTATTGAATATATTGAAAATGCGCAATCATGTTTTGAGAAGAACGATCACGAGGGTGCGAAAACACAATGCGCGAATGCGGGAAGGGTACTTGGAGACTTAATATCATCGCTTGACTTTACATATGAGATATCATTTCCGCTGTTTCGTATATATGAGTATGTATCCAAAGAGGTATCGATGGCTGTGATCAAAAACGATGGGAGCGCGCTTTCGGAGCAGGTAAGACTTCTGTCATCCTTAAAGGAATCATTCGAAAAGCTTGCCGAACAGGATTCATCCGGTCCGGCAATGAGCAATACACAGTCAGTTTATGCCGGCCTGACTTACGGAAAGGGAACGCTTAACGAGAGTACTTCCTATGAGTCGGGTAACAGAGGATACACGGTATAGTGAACTTTCACAAAAAGCAGGGCTTCGGACACGCTCCGGAGTCCTGTTTTTTATTTAAAATCACGAAATAAAAGTTTTACATTCAAAGCTGTTTACATGGCAGTTTCCATGTCTTATAATCCGCTTAACAATTCTGTATTCGTATCGGGAATGATCTTTTGCCGTTTCGGCACCGGTCCCTGATGATCACAGTGATATAAGGAGAAGTACGTGTCTGGAAGTGATTTTTATACAGACATTAAAAACGACATATTCGATTCAGTATGCGACCGCCTGGTAATGTATGCCGACGCCGATGATGACCGGGTGATAAGAGCGATAAAGGAATGCATCATCGGAAATAAAGATTCGGGCATGCTTACTCCGAGACAGAGGAGCAGGGTATGCCATGAACTGTTCAACAGAATACGCAGGCTTGATGTTTTGCAGGATCTTCTCGAGGATGACGGCATTACCGAGATAATGGTAAACGGAACCGATGAGATATTCATAGAAAAAGAAGGCAGGCTGTTCGGAGCAGGGATATGCTTTGAATCAAAAGAGAGGCTTATGGACATAATCGGGAAGATTGCCGCGGGTGTTAACAGGACAGTCAATTTGTCCTCACCGATACTTGATGCAAGACTGCCCGACGGGTCGAGGGTTAATGCGGTACTTGATCCTGTGGCAATCGACGGGCCGAGTCTTACGATAAGAAGGTTTCCGCAAACGCCGATAGATGCAAGGATGCTTGTTGCCGTAAACAGCGTTACGGAAGAGGTACTTGAGCAGCTTTCAAGGCTTGTTGCGGCAGGATACAACATCTTAATAAGCGGATCGACCGGATCCGGGAAAACGACGTTCCTCAACATGTTGTCAGGCTTTATTCCGAAGGACGAAAGAGTCGTGACGATCGAGGACAGCGCCGAATTACGCATTCAGGGAATCAGGAATCTTGTAAGGCTTGAGACACGAAATGCAACCGCAGGAGGGTGTCGTGAGATCACTGTAAGAGACCTTATCAAGACTGCCTTAAGGATGCGCCCGGACCGCGTGGTGGTCGGAGAAGTCAGGGGAGAGGAAGCGATCGACATGCTTCAGGCATTTAACGTGGGACAGGACGGTTCTTTGTCAACGATACATGCGAACAGCGCCAAAGACGCAATTTCAAGACTTGAGACAATGGTGATGCTGTCTACGAGAATACCGATGGAAGCGCTCAGACGGCAGATCGCATCGGGAGTCGATATCATAATCCATCTCGGCAGGCTTCGGGACAAGAGCCGCCATGTCATTGAGATCATGGAAGTTGTCGGTATTAAGGACGGCGGGATCGTTACGCAGACTCTATACAGATTCAAGGAGACGGGAACTTCCGGCGACAGGATCAAAGGAGAGCTTGTCACGGAAAATGAACTTATAAATATCGATAAATTGATACGAAAGTTTCCGGATCAAGCATCGGATTCGATACACAATGCGGAGGATTGATTTGAACAGAAAGGAACATATGAATGCGAAAGAATGGATCTTATGTATCATTGTATATGCGGTTGTATGTGCTCTGGCGGCGTGGCTCTTTTATGATTCGTACATACCCGTGCCGGTGCTTGCACTCTTTTTCCCGTTGTTTGTAAAGGCGGTCAAAAAGTCAAAAGGCAGAAGAAGAACCGAAGAACTTACGGAGGGATTTTTAAAAGCTCTTATGTCGGTATCGGCATCGCTGTCTGCGGGAATCAGTCCGGAGAATGCTTTTATGGCAGCAGGCGCCGACATGGAAAAGCTTTACGGAAGACGTTCGGAAATAGTAAAGGAGCTTGCACTTATCAACTCGCGCGTTAAAACGGGACGGCGTCTTGGTGAAGTGTTGAAGGAATTTGCAAAGCGGGTAAGTATACCGGAAATATATGATTTTTCGATAGTATTTGGTGTCGCCGGAGAGAACGGATCTGATTTTTCAACGGTGATAGGAACATGTGTGAATATTATGGAGACCAAGCGTCAGACGGAGAGCGACGCACGCCTTACACTACGCTCGAAGCAATATGAACAGCGTGTTATGTGCATCATCCCGCCGGGGATAATCGCATATCTTAAGCTGTCATCGGGAGGTTTTATAGGGGTGCTTTATCATAATGTATTTGGGATAATCGTCATGACATGCTGTCTTGCAATATATGTTTTGGCCATATACCTTTCGGAGAAAATAGGAGACATTGCCGTATGAGACTATCGGGAATAACGGTATCGAAGAAGACGGAAATGTATATGCGGCAGCTTTACGAAAAAAATGAAGCCGATAAAAAGATACGTATTCTGGGACGTAAAAGAATATGTCTGTTCATATCCTTTGTTCTTGTTTCTGCGATCATCTCGATTCCCGTTTTTGTTGCGGATGAAAAGGAGCGGACGCAGCCGATAACACAGCTTCACAGGAATGAGTATGGAAAAGGTACCGGAATCAGGACACTTAGAGCCGTTTCGGATGACGGATATGAACATAACATTACCGTGGATGTTGAGGAGAGAAGATACACGGATGATGAGATAAGACAAATGTCGGAACAGCTCGATAATGTTATATGGGAGACAATACTTGCGGATAATACGGATCCGGAAAACGTTATGTATGATCTTGATTTTAAAGATCATATTGATGGCTATCCGTTTTCAATCACATACAAAAGCGATAGGCCGTTGATTCTCGGAAGCAGGGGCACGATTGATGCGAAGCGTCTTAAGAAGGAAGATCCGGACGATGAGGGAGTTGAGGTTTGTATTTGTGCAACCGCCAAATACAAAGATTACTCCGAAGACAAGTATTCATATGTTGTGCTGCATGAGAGGAAAAAAGGTGTAGCGGATGATTTTATGAACAGTATTAACGATTCGGTGGAAGAGTTCGGAAAGCTTACCGAAACGGAAGACATCCTGGAACTTCCGCAAAGTGTTAACGGACACAGGATCCGGTTTTATGATACTTCGGTAAACAGAGGATGGATGCTGCTTGTTACGGGCGTTGTTGCGGCATTACTTGTCATGGCCGCCAAAGACAGGAAGATAAAAGACGAGGCTCTCGGGAGAAAAAAGCAGATGGAGTATGATCACCCAAACATACTGAATCAGTATACCCTTTACTATACGGCGGGAATGAATCCGAGATCAATCTGGTACGCAATGTGCAAAAGGTATGAGGAGAGTATCGGAATATCGCATAAAAACAAAAGATATGCATATGATGAAATGTTATCTGCAAGAAACAAAATGGAAGAAGGATGCAGCGAGCTTGCAGCTTACGACGGATTCGCCGCCAGATGCGACGATATAAGGTACAGATCTTTTATCAGCTTTGTAAAACAGGCAGTTGTAAAAGGAAATGAGGGATTGTCCGAAATACTGTACTCCGAAATGGATAAGGCAATGAGAGAGAAGAACAACAGAGTGAAGAAACAAGCCTCCGAAGCCGAGACCAAACTGCTGCTCCCAATGTTCATGATGCTGATCGTTGTTCTGGTGATCGTTATGCTGCCGGCATTTATCGGCTTAAAGAACTAGACAGAGAGGAAAGCTTGCTTGCGCGCACCTGACCGATCATTCCGTCAGCCATGCTGTAATCGATACCGCGGCAGTCGGAAGGGGACTTGCCGAAATGGCGCTTGAATGCCTTGGAAAATGTAAATGTGTCTCCGTATCCTACTGCGGAAGCAATATCGGCAACACTCATCCGGTCCTCCGACAAAAGCTTGATCGCCATTTTCATACGGTAGGTCATGAGATATTCCTGAAGCGAATATCCTGTTGCTTCCTTGAACAGCCTTGTCAGATAGCTCCGGTTGAGCCCGAGTGCACTTGCTATGCTCTCGATCTTGACCGGTTCGGAGTACTTAAGCTGAATGTATGAGATAACATTTTTGACATAGATCAGCGAGTTGTCAAGACCATCTTCCTGCCGGCTTGCGGAATTTTCTATCATATAATCGCATATCTTATAAAGATTACCGACGCAGTAATACTGTCTCGTGTAATTATCAAGAATATCTCGTGCAAGAGATTCAATCTTGTCCGCGCATGCAACGGGAGTATATACCGGATTACTGCTTGTAAGACCGGCTTCTTTGAGAATAAGCGGGATCTTGGGGCCGCCTATGTGAAACCATATGTACTCCCACGGATCATCACGGTCTGCCTGATAGAACGTTCTCGTATCCGAAGGTATCAGGAATATCTGATGTGCACCGACTTCATACTGTTTGCCGTTTAAACGGAGTATACCCTTGCCGTTTACGACAAAGTGGATGATGATACGGTTTCTTACAAGATGTTCATAAGAATACAGAGGTTCGCACTTGTTCGTGCCGAGCTCATACAAATAGAAATCATCAGAATCTTCGTAATTGACGAATTTGCAAAAATCACATCCGAGCAGTTCCTGTGGCATGACATTACCTCCGTATTGACAATTATAACATACAAAGACCAAAGATTACGACATGTCACATATTGACATCAGAAAATCAAAAAAAGCCATTAGATTATTGTAAGCCCGGGATTATACTTTTATTACCTTTACTGGTCGCAAATTACCTATTGGATCATTAACCTACTGAAAGGGTTAACAAATGAACATTATCTGGAATAAAACATCAAAACAGTTTCATTTGTATAATGACCGGATCAGCTATATCTTCGGAGTCGCACCGAGCGGAGAGCTTACAAATCTCTATTTTGGAAAGCGGATTCACGACAAGGATGATTTTTCCTATGTGATTTTCCGCATGGGCATGCCGAACGTTGTTGTTGATGCTGATACCGAGAGTTATTCAATGGAACTCAATCGTCAGGAGTACCCTTCGTTCGGAACAACGGACTTCGGAACGCAGGCGTTCGAGATTGAGGCGGCAAACGGCGCGAGAGTAAGTTCTTTTATTTATAAAAATCATAAGATATTTGCCGGAAAGCACGGTATTAATGGACTTCCCGCAACATACGCCGAAGATAGCGAAGCCATGACGCTAGAGGTCGAGCTTGAAGACGAATTGCTGCAGATGACCCTTACGCTATCTTATACGATCTTTGATAAGTATCCAGTGATTGCAAGACATGCGGCGTTTACGAATAACGGCAGTCAGGAAGCCGTGCTTAAAAGGGCACTTTCAAGTTGCCTGGATCTTCCCGATCAGGACTATGAATGGATGCAGTTTTCCGGAGCATGGGCAAGAGAGAGAATGCCGATAGTAAGAAAGCTCTCAAAAGGCATTACTTCGATCGAATCCAAACGCGGCGCATCGAGTGCCAACCAGAATCCTTTCGTTATAATCAAAAGGCCTGCCACGGACGAATTCTCTGGAGAAGCTATAGGCTTTTCGTTCGTCTACAGCGGAAACTTTGTGGCTATGGCGGAAGGAGGATCGTTCGGAAGGCTCAGAATGCTCATGGGTATCAATCCGGACAGATTCGCATGGCCCCTGAAAAAAGGTGAGACATTTGAAACTCCCGAAGTCGTTATCGCAATGACCGACAGAGGACTCAACGATCTGAGCCAGACTTATCATCGGCTGTATAACAACAATCTCGTCAGAGGAAAGTGGAAGAACGAACCGCGCCCGATTCTTAACAATAACTGGGAAGCCACCTTTATGAACTTCACGGAGGATGACATCTTAAGGATTGCGGTCAAGGCCAAGGAAGCCGGAGTTGAGCTGTTTGTGCTTGATGACGGATGGTTCGGAGAGAGGAATGATGATTTTGCCGGACTCGGCGATTGGATAGAAAATCCTAAAAAGCTCCCGCAGGGAATACCCGGACTTGCCAGAAAGATCAATGCAATGGGTCTTAAGTTCGGTTTCTGGATTGAGCCAGAGATGGTCAATCCGAACAGTAACCTTTACAGAAGGCATCCCGACTGGGTTCTTGCGGTCCCGGGGAGAAAATCATCCCTTGGAAGACATCAGCTTGTCCTTGATTTCTCGAGGGAAGAAGTAGTTGATCATATTTACGGAATGCTTCATAAGATAATTGACGGAGCACCTATAAGCTATATCAAATGGGATATGAACAGGTCTCTTACAGAAGTGTTCAGTCTTGATGCATCGCCGCAGGAGCAGGGTACGGTGTACCACAAGTACGTTCTCGGCGTGTACAGCCTGTATTCAAGACTTATCGAGGCATTTCCCGATATCCTGTTCGAGTCGTGTTCATCGGGCGGAAACAGATTTGATGCCGGTATGCTGTACTTTGCACCGCAGGCATGGTGCTCGGACAACACCGATGCGATCGACAGGATAAGGATACAGTACGGAACCTCGTACGGATACCCGATAGTATCGATCGGATCGCATGTTTCGGCCGTTCCGAATCAGCAGACGGGAAGAAGCGTATCCGTGTCAACAAGAGCAAATGTGGCTTATTTTGGCACATTCGGTTATGAACTCGATCTTAACGAATTAAGCGATGAAGAGTTTGAGGAAGTCAGAAAGCAGATCGAGTTTATGAAGAAATACCGCAAGCTCATTCAATTCGGAGATTTTTACAGATTAAGATCTCCGTTTGATACCGACCAGAATGCATGGATGGTAGTATCCGAAGACAGATCTGTAGCTATAGTCGGTATATATTGCATGAGATCCAATGTTAATACCCTTCCGGGATTCCTGAAGCTTGCCGGTCTTGATGCCGATCGGAAGTATAAAATGGAAGGTGAAGAGTATTACGGAGATGAACTGATGAACATGGGTATCACTCTAACGAAATTGTATAAAAAGGGATTTTCCATTTCGGAGGATTACTCATCGATCGTCACGGTCATCGAGGCAGTTTGATCAAAAGTCAAGTCACAAATTGACATCAAGACGACACGAAAAGCCATACACTTAAGAGCACCCTTATCGTATCATTAAGGTGCGATCAGGGAAGGGAACATTTATTGTTCATACAAATTAGGAGGTTAACATTTATGAAGAAAAAAGTAATTGCCATTTTGTTAAGTGCTGTTACGGCAGTTTCTATGATCGGCTGTGGCGGTACAGCAGCAGCTCCCGCAGCTCCTGCAGCTGAAGCAGCAGCTCCCGCAGAAGAGGCAGCTCCTGCCGAGGAAGCAGCTCCCGCAGAGGAAGCTGAGCCCGAAAGTATCGGAAGCAGCGTTGAAGGCGAACTTTCCATCACTATCTGGGACGAAGGTCAGAGACCGGGTCTTCAGCAGATCGTTGACGAGTGGAGTGAGCAGTCAGGCGTTAAGGCAACAATCCAGGTTGTAGACTGGAATAACTATTGGACACTTCTTGAAGCAGGTGCAACGGGCGGCGAACTTCCCGATGTATTCTGGATGCATTCAAACGTAGCTCAGAAGTATATGGAGAACGATATGCTTCTTGACCTTACAGATAAGATCGCAGCAAGCGACAAGATCGATATGGCTAACTACTACGATGGTATTGTTAAGCTTTATCAGTCAAACGGCAAGCAGTATGCGGTTCCCAAGGATATCGACACAATCGCTCTTTGGTACAACAAGACGATCTTTGATGAGATGGGAGTTCCTTATCCCGATGATACATGGACATGGGAAGACTTCAAGGCAAATGCTAAGAAGCTCACAAACGCTGATCACTGGGGATATGCAATTGCTCCGGGTAACAACCAGGAAGGTTACTACAACACAATCTACTCAATGGGTGGATACGTAATAAGCGATGACAAGAAGACTTCAGGTATGGATGATCCTAACAGCATCAAGGCTGTTAAGCTCTTCACAGATATGATCGCAGAAGGTTCATGTCCTGATCTTGCAACTGTATCAGAGACAGCTCCCAACGAGCTCCTTTGCGCAGGCAAGACAGCAATGTCAATCAACGGTTCATGGATGCTTGCAGGTTTCCGTGACAACGAATATGCAGCAGCTAACTGTGACGTAGCAGTTCTTCCTTACACCAACTCACCTGATGACCGTGTATCGATCTACAACGGACTTGGTTGGGCAGCAGCAGCTAACGGCAAGAACACAGACGCAGCATGGTCACTTATCGAGTGGCTCGGCTCCAAGGAAGCACAGCTCAAGCAGGCTGAACTCGGCGTTACAATGTCAGCTTACAAGGGAACATCAGACGCATGGGTTAACAGCGTATCTTGCTTCGACCTTAACGGACATATGAAGATGCTTGATTCTAAGCTCGTATTCAGACCTTACTCAAGAGATACGACAGTTTGGGAAGACATGATGATCGAAAAGCTTCAGGAAGCTTGGACAGACGCAAGCAAGACAGAAGCAGTCTGCAAGGATATCGCAGCAGAGATGAATGCGGATCTTGCTGAGGAATAATATTTGATTCGACTGATCTGAATGTTATTATTACAGAGGGTGCCGGGGACTGCTCCCGGTACCCTCTGATAATATGAAGAAGTAAAAGGAGTGATCACGTGAAGAAGAAAGCTTCATCAAGACAGAAAAGCGAATTCCTGTGGGGATGGTTGTTCATCCTGCCGACCATGCTCGGTCTGATCGTTTTGAACATATATCCGATGATTGACACGATCAAACAGAGCTTCTACAAGACCGGTGATTTCGGAAAGGGCAACAAGTTTGTGGGCCTTGCGAACTATGAAAAGGTTTTTGGAGATGCTGAAGTATGGCAGTCTTTATGGAATACGATAAAATATGCCATAGTGGAGGTTCCGTTTTCTCTTGTTATCGCTCTTTTGCTTGCGGTATTACTTAACAAGAAGCTTAAGGGACGGGAAGCGTTCCGTACGGTATTTTTCCTCCCGATGGTAGTAGCCCCCGCAGCTATCGCCATGGTTTGGAAATGGCTGTACAATTCCAATTTCGGACTTATCAACAACACTTTCAATATCAAAGTAAACTGGATATCCGATCCCAAAATTGCGATATACTCGATAGCCGTTATCGGTATATGGTCGGTTATCGGATACAACATGGTACTGTTCCTTGCGGGACTTCAGGAAGTTCCGAGAGATTATTACGAGGCGGCATCGCTTGACGGAGCAAGTGAGTGGCAGAAGCTTATAAGAATAACAGTACCGCTTATATCGCCTACGATTTTCTTTGTTCTTGTAACGAGAATCATTGCAGCGATGCAGGTATTCGATTTGATATACATGCTGATTGATCTTAACAATCCGGCGTGGAAGAATACCGAATCGCTCGTGTTCCTGTTCTATAAGTATTCGTTCGAGCAAAGCAAGAAGGGATACGGTGCAACCGTTGTTGTAGTTCTTCTCCTGTTCATTCTGATTCTTACAGGTATACAGCTTGTAGGTCAGAAGAAATGGGTTCATTACGAGTAGGAGGGAGGCAGTTATGAAGAAAACAGTTTATCATATTTTCATATATACGATACTTGTTCTTGTCTCCATTACGATGCTCGTTCCGTTCGTATGGATGTTCCTTACGGCATTCAAGACAACTGCCGAGACAATGCAGGTAGATCCTTTTGTCATCATCCCGCATGTATGGCAGACACAGAACTTCGGAAACGTTGTAAAAGCAATGGATTTTGCCAAACTGTACGCCAATACTCTTACGATGGTAGCGCTCAGAATATTGTTTGCAATACTTACCGCAACGCTTAGCGGTTATGCTTTCGCAAGACTTGAGTTCCGCGGCAAGAACGTTATGTTTGCGCTTGTTCTTTTGCAGATGATGATTCCGGTTCAGATATTCATCATCCCGCAGTACGTAATGGTCAGCAAACTTCACATGACCAACACCGTATGGGGACTCGTATTCCCCGGTATTGTTTCGGCATTCGGAACATTCCTTCTCAGACAGGCATACAAGCAGCTTCCGAGAGACCTTGAAGAAGCGGCAAGACTCGACGGATGCAACATACCGCAGACATTTTTCTTTATCATGGCTCCGCTCACCAAATCCGCTATGGTAGCACTCGGAATATTCACCGCAGTGTTCGCATACAAGGATCTTATGTGGCCGATGATCGTATGTCCGGATAACAGAGCAACGACGCTTGCGAGCGCCCTTGCCAAGATGAACGGACAGTATCAGCAGAAGTACCCGGAGCTTATGATGGCGGCACTTATTTCGTGTGTTCCTATGATAATCATCTACATCTTCTTCCAGAAGCAGTTCATAGAAGGTATTGCTACATCGGGAGGAAAGCTCTGATCGAGAGTATTACATTTGATTTTAGTGATTTTGCAAGAGGCAGACGATGGTCTGCCTTTTGTTGAATACACACTGACCGTAAAGGAGACAGCACAATGGATGACAAGAAAATCAAAATCGTGACCATAGGCGATATGAATGTTGTATATATCATCGACAAAGATGACAGGGTATCATTCTCGATTGTCCCCGACAAATGCAGCGAGTCGAAATGGGATAAAGGCGGTGCGGATCCCCTCGTTCAAATATCGTGCACCGGCGACAATTCCATCATAGGGTTCGCAGCCGGTATGACCCGCCATAACAGCGGACTTACTATGTCAATGAAATACGTCTCGCAAAAATGCGAGGAGTCAAATGACGTTATTACGGTCACTACATTTCTTGAAAATCACGACGGAATAAAGATTGAGCATGTTGTGAAAGGACATAAAGGTTCACGTGCTCTTTGCGTATATTCCAAAGTCACCAACTCATCCAAAGAAAGCATAACGCTTGAGGCTCTCTCATCCATGTGCCTGTCGCACATCACGCCTTACGCAGATGATGAGGCTACGGGAAGGCTGTCTTTCCACAGGTTCAGAAGTCGCTGGAGTGCCGAAGGAAGACATACCGAGGAGTCCATAGAAGATCTGATGCTCGAGCCTTCATGGGCAAGATTCGGTGTAAGATGCGAGAAGTTCGGAACTGTCGGCTCTATGCCGATCAGAGGATATTTCCCGTTTGCGGCCGTTGAAGATAAGACAGCCAATGTGTTCTGGGGACTTACTCTTGCATGCTCATCTTCGTGGCAGACTGAGGCCGTCCGCATAGATGAGAACTTAAGCATCACTTGCGGACTTGCGGATTATGAGTACGGTCACTGGAGAAAATCACTTGCTTCCGGTGAATCGTTCACATCACCGGAGTGCTTTGTATCAGCGTGTTGCGGTGATTTTGACCTTATTTGTGAAAGGCTTCTTGATGCGCAAAAAGAAAGGCTTTTGTCTCATCAGAAAGTCAATGAACTGCCCCTCTTTTTTAACGAGTATTGTACGACATGGGGCGAGCCGAGCGAGGAAAATATAGATAAGATACTTGATGTCATAAAGGGCAGAGGGTATGAGTATTTCGTAATCGATGCAGGCTGGTACGCCGATGAGATATGCGGTTGGCAGGACAATATGGGTGACTGGGAGATCGCGAATAATCTCTTTCCGAACGGTTTAAAACCTGTTGTGGAGAAAATCAACCGCGCCGGAATGAAGGCCGGAATATGGTTTGAGCTCGAGGTTGTCGGCAAGGACGCACATGCCCTTTCGGATCATGAGGCGCATCTTATTACAAGAGACGGAAAGATCATTGTATCCGGAACGAGACGTTTCTGGGACATGAGAAGCGAGTGGGTCATTGATCATCTTACAAAAAAGGTCATCGATTTTCTTAACAATAACGGATTCGAGTATATCAAGATCGATTATAACGACACAATAGGAATAGGTTGCGACGGTGCTGACAGTGTGGGCGAAGGACTAAGGCAGGTTGTCGAAGGTACAAAGCAATTCTATGCAAAAATCAGGGAATGTGTTCCGGGTATCGCGATGGAAATATGTTCTTCGGGAGGACACAGGCTGGAGCCTTCATTCATGCAGCTTGCGGATTATCTGTCGTTTTCCGATGCGCATGAGGAGAAAGAGATACCGGTCATCGCAGCGAATCTTCAGAAGCTCATACTTCCGTCAAAGAGTCAGATATGGTCCGTGCTGAGAAAAGACGATGAGCTAAAGAGGATAGCATATTCGATATGTGCAGGGATGTACGGTGTACTGTGCATATCCGGAGACATGTTCGAACTGTCGGATGAGCAGTGGGAAGTAACCGATAAGGGTACCGCATTCTTTAAGAAAGTCACTCCGATCATAGCAAACGGAATGACCAAGATGTTCGGACCGTTTCAGAAATCAAACAGAGATCTTCGCGATTATCAGGCATCGGTACGATACGGACAGGACGACAAGGCTCTTGTCATAGTTCATTCATTTGCTCATGACGGCATTCAAAATATTGAGATACCTCTTGATGCGGAATATGAGACAGTTGAAAAATACGAAACCACCGATCACATGATCGTGACCGGTGGCGGTAAGCTTTCATTGTCATTTGAACAGGCATTTGATGCGGTTGCGATTCTTCTCCAAAAGGTGAAGAACGCATAAGAAATACAAGGATTAAGCCTTGCCGTCGCTTCCGCAGACGAGTATTTTTGCTTTGACGAGTTCGGTAACATTCTTCATTCCGACAGCACAGTATTTCTTCGGATCGAATACATCGGGATCGCCTTTTAAGTATTCTTTGATGCCGTTTGAGAATGCGATACGAAGCTCTGTTGCGAAATTAACTTTGCTTATACCTCTTCGGATGCAGTCTTTTACTGCTTCATCGGGAACACCGGATGCACCGTGCAAAACGAGAGGGATCGATACTACTTTTCTTATTTCGGACAGTCTTTCGACATCAAGCTTGGGCTCGCCTTTGTAGATGCCGTGTGCCGTTCCTATTGCTACGGCAAGAGATGTAACGCCGGTCTCATTTACGAATCTTACGGCATCATCGGGATCGGTATATCCAGGATCATCACAGCTTAAATCGTCTTCCTTGCCGCCGACTTTGCCAAGCTCGGCCTCGACCGGAATACCGGAAGGTCTGCACGCATCTGCAACTCTTTTTGACAGGGCGATGTTCTCGTCAAGTTCCAGCTTTGATCCGTCGATCATGATCGATGTATAGCCGACACGAAGCGCCTGCATCGCAAGCTCGAAGCTGTTGCCGTGATCAAGATGCAGAGCTATAGGAACGCTTGCTGCCTTTGCTGCAGCAGCCACGTTTGCATAGTACATATCAAGACCGGCATATTTTACTGTTGACGGCGTTGTCTGAAGCATTGCCGGAGCCTTAAGCTCCTCACATGCTTTGATGACCGCCATGACCATCTCCATGTTCTCGACGTTAAATGCTCCTACCGCATAGCCTTCCTTATCTGCTTTGCGCAGCATTTCCTCACTTGTTACAAATGCCATTTCACATCCTCCTTATTGATTGTTCTGTTGTGTATTCTTCGATACATCCGCACTCATATATGCGATCTGCATGACTTTCGTATCATTTGTAATTACGGCGTTGGCCATAACGGTGCCGCCGTTTGACGTCCACATCTCACAATAGTTTCCGACTCCGTCATCGTTAACGCTTTTTCCGTGGAGCTTTGTCATATCTTCGACTACAGCGTTATATACGGCCATGACTTCATCTTCGCTTTCTCCGGTATATGACCATGAAACGTTGCAAAGCTTTCCTTTGTCATCGTACATATATTTTATCATACCGTCGTTCGAAAGATATGTTTTAGGGTAAGTATATGTAAGACCTTTGTATATGCTGTCGTATGTGTCGAAACCTTCACCCTCGGCTGCAATCATCTCGTCCGCCGTGGACTCCCATGACAGGTCGGTAAACGGACAGTTGATCGCAGCAGTACTTTTTGAACAACCGGTCATAACTATAATTAGAAGAGCAAGTAATAAAGACGAAATCAGTTTTCTATATGTTCGCATTCGGTAACATCCTTTCACGAAATTCTTTTTTCGTAAATTGCTTTGGTGTTGTATTTTTATATTTTCTGAATGTCTTGACGAAGTAACTCTCATCGGAAAATCCGCATGAAATTGCAGTTTCCTTTATAGATATATTCTTTGTCGAAAGCATCTCACAGGCGCATTCTACCCTGTAGTAATTGAGGTAATCTATAGGAGTACGCCCCGTCATACTGCGAAAGTACCGGCAGAAATACTTGGGATTCATTCCCGCGATTTTGGCAAGATGCCCCAGACTGATACTGTCAGGATAATTGTCCGAGATATACGTAAGAACTTCTTTGACCGAATTGAGTCGTTCTATGGTCATAGTATCATAGACCGATTCCTCGTAAAGCTTTTCTTCTATGATCGTACCGAGCAGCTCATACAAACATCCCTGAGTCATGAATTCATAGCCGGTCTTTTTCTCGGACAGCACATGACAGAGCTTTTTGGTTATCGGAAGAATTTTATCACATTTTTCTGAAATGTGTGTATCAATTCTTATCTTCCCGTTCATTATGCTCTGAATCGTGTTGGCGCAAGCATGATTGTCTTTCATCAGCATGTCGAGATCAAAGACGATGCACTCGTACACACAGTCTTCGGGCTCGCCGCCATGAAGTACGCCCCCGGTTATAAAAATCACGTCACCCGCGTAATATGTAACGGTTTCGTTATCAAGCGTCAAATGAAAAGAGCCTGATATGATCCTCATTATCTCATAATGTGTATGCCAATGATAGGGCATATAATATCTCGGACTGAGAGGTGTCTGGTGATAATATGCTATCGGGAAATTGAATGTTCCCTGCGGTCTTCGTTCGATATAGTCGGTATATTTCAAAGCGGATCGATCCTCCGATATAAGATCAAAAAGTGAATATCGTCATATTTTTTTATAGTATATCACTTTGAATCGGATAATCACAAGGATAAAATCATGATATATCATCCTGTATCGGGGATGTCAGGTTTGGTGATTTTCAAGGAGGTTTATTATGGCAAAGAACAGATATATCGGTGACTATCCTGCGATAGGTATCAGACCAATCATTGACGGAAGAAGAGGACCTTTAAAGGTTCGTGAGTCACTTGAAGAGCAGACAATGAACATGGCAAGATCCGCCAAGAAGCTGTTTGAGGAAAACCTCAAATATTCAAACGGTGAGCCTGTCAGAGTTGTTATAGCCGACACTACGATCGGACGTGTAGCAGAGTCTGCAGCATGTGAAGCGAAGTTCCGCAAAGAGGGAGTGGCGATTACGCTTAGCGTAACACCGTGCTGGTGCTACGGCTCCGAGACAATGGATATGAATCCTCTTACGATCAAAGGCGTGTGGGGTCTTAATGCAACGGAACGTCCCGGTGCTGTATATCTTGCAAGTGTTCTTGCAACATATGCACAGAAGGGTCTTCCGGCATTCGGAATATACGGTAAGGATGTACAGGATGCCGACGATACGGTTATTCCCGAAGACGTTAAGACAAAGCTTCTTCGGTTTGCAAGAGCTGCTGTTGCTGCGGCAACAATGAGAGACAAATCATATCTTCAGATAGGTTCGCAGTGTATGGGTATCGGCGGATCGATCATCAATCAGGACTTCTTTGAGGAATATCTCGGTATGAGAGTTGAATCGGTTGATGAGGTAGAGATACTTCGTCGTATGGACGAACACATCTACAACGAGGATGAGTATCAGAAGGCACTGGCATGGATCAAGAAATATGCCAAGATGGGATTCGACAAGAACCCTGATTTTGTAAAGAAGAGTGACGAGCAGAAAGAGAAAGACTGGGAGTTTACGGCGAAGATGGCAGTCATCATTGAGGACCTCTATCAGGGTAATCCCAATCTTCCCGAAGGCTGCGAAGAAGAGTCTGTCGGACATAACGCAATATGCGGAGGTTTCCAGGGACAGAGACAGTGGACGGATCATTGGCCGAACTGTGATTTTCCCGAAGCAATACTTAATACGTCATTTGACTGGAACGGAGCAAGAGAGCCGTTCATACTTGCGACCGAGAATGATACGCTTAATGGTGCTTCGATGCTGTTCATGAAGCTTCTTACAAACCGTCCCCAAATGTTTGCGGATGTCCGTACATATTGGAGCGGCGCTGCCGTAAAGAGAGTTACGGGATATGAAATTGAAGGTCATGCGAAGGATGCGGACGGATTTATTCATTTGATCAACTCAGGTGCATGTTGTCTTGATGCGTGCGGTGAAGTCAAAGATGAAAACGGCAATCCCGTTATGAAGGAATGGTACAACGTTACTGACAAGGACATCGAGACAATGATGGCATCAACCGAGTGGTGCCCTGCCGATAACGGATATTTCCGCGGGGCAGGTTACTCGGCAAGATTCCTTACAAGAGCCGAGATGCCCGCAACAATGATAAGACTTAACCTTATCAAGAATTTGGGACCTGCGCTTCAGATAGTTGAAGGCTGGACGGTCAATCTTCCCGATGAGGTATCGGATATACTGTGGAAGAGAACCGACTATACATGGCCGTGTACATGGTTTGCACCTCGTACGGACGGAGTCGAAGGATCGCCTTTCAAGACGGCATATGATGTTATGAACAATTGGGGAGCCAATCACGGAGCGATCAGCTACGGACACATCGGAGCGGATCTGATCACGATGGCATCAATGCTTCGTATCCCGGTATGTATGCACAACGTTCCGCTTGACGACATTTATCGTCCGGCTGCATGGAACGCATTCGGAAGTGATAAGGAGGGTCAGGACTACAGAGCCTGCAAGGCATACGGGCCTTTGTACAAGACCATCCGATAACATGCTCTTAATCACCTTAACCCAAAAACGGGGAGGACATTCTGAGTAATGTCCTCCCTAGTTTATTGTCTCTTAATATTTCAGATTAACGTTCTTAACATCTGTGATGAACATATGTCCCGGTGAGTGTGTGATGCAGAACGGTGGCTTGGAGGCCATGACGACCGCCTGCGGAGTCACTCCGCACGGCCAGAATACCGGAACCTCTCCGTCTCTTATTGTAACCGCATCTCCGAAATCGGGATTGTCTATGGAATTAATACCGATGACTTCGGGAGAACCTATATGAACGGGGGCACCGTGAACTCTCGGCATGTCGCCTGTTACAAGAACCGCCTTGGGCACAAGGTCATGCGGTATCGGTCTCATGCTTACGACCATATTCCCATGAAATGCGCCCGCGCTTTTGCACTCGATGTTCGTCTTATACATCGGAACGTTGCGATTTTCTTCGATGTGTCTTACCGGAATGTCTGCAGCAAGCAGCTCCCACTCAAATGAAAAACTGCACCCTATAAGGAAGCTTACAAGATCATCTCTCCAGTAGTCGGACACATCGGTATATTCCCCGGTAAGCTCACCGTTTTCGTAAATTCTGTATTTCGGAATGTCGGTAGCAATATCCGCATCACTTGCAATATCAACAAGCTTTCTGCTGCCGGGCTCGGTTACCTCGAGTAAAGGGCATGCTTTGGGATTCTTGACTGCAAACAGGAGAAAATCAAACGCCATGTCTTTCGGAAGAACGACAAGGTTTGCCTGTGCATATCCGCTGCACATGCCGCTTGTCGGACATGTGATATCACCTTTTCTGATCAGCTTCCTTACTTCTGAAGGAAGTAACTGTGAGTAATCCTGCAATTGTGCCATAAATCATTCCTTTCGGTACAGTCTGATTGTCATTCCTGTTTCAGTGCATTTGCAAATGCCTCAATGCTTTGATCGGTTGCTTCCGAAGGTTTTGATTTCGGATCAAGAAAGATCGCGGTCTGCTCGAATGATGTTTCATTCAAATATTTGGAAAGCTTCTCAAGTGCCTTTTCTGCCCCTGCGCCTGTCTGACAGGCAAATGCCGCGAATCTTTTTCCGGAAATCTCTTCTCTGTTATCGTTAATGAAAGTTCTGATCGGGGGTGTGAATGTTGATGCCCATACAGGGAAGCCGAAGATGATCCGGTCATATTTGTACAGATGGATCTCATAGTTTTCAAGTTCGGGCTTCTCTCCCATGATTGCGCTCTTTCCGCCCCAGATAAATTTGGAAGCACCTTTGTCATGATATGCTTTCTTCGGAACGAGTCGCAGCGCTTCCGCACCGAGAGACTCCTGAAGCTTCTTAACAACATATTCTGTGTTTCCTTCCAGTGAGAAATATACAATAAGATCTTTCATAACTGCCTCCGTAACTTATATTTATATGACATTATACCATGACTTTACTAATCCGATAATATTTGTTACAATAAACGAAACGTTTCGCCTTGATATCGCTTTACTATGATAAAGAGGACAAAACGAGCCCAAAATGCACATTTTACAAGAAAAGGACAGATAATTAAGATGCCCGCAACAATAGTAGATATTAAGGAAAAAACAGGATTATCGCTCGCGACGATATCCAAATACCTTAACGGGGGAAATGTTCTTCCGGAGAATAAGATCAAAATAGAGGCGGCTATCAAAGAGCTTCATTACGAAGTAAATGAGATCGCAAGAGGCCTTGTTACCAACAAGACGCGTACGGTCGGAATACTTGTGTTCAGCATATCCAGCCCGTTTACAGGCATGATACTTCATCATGTCGGAGAGATGCTTCGTAAAAAGGGCTACGGCATGCTCATAGTGGATTCACGCGATGACGAAGAGCTCGAAGCCAAGAACGTTAAATATCTTATCAGTAAAAAAGTCGACGGAATCATCGTTCTTCCGGTTGCTTCAAAAGGTGATTTTCTCACCCCTGCGAGAAATGCCGGAATACCGATAGTGCTTCTCGACAGATCCCTTTCCGATGTTCAGTACGACTGTGTCAGGATCGACAACAGGAAATCCACATACAATGCAATGAAAGAGCTTATCAGCAGGAACCATAAGAAGGTCGCTGTTATCGCTTCCGAAAGAGAATACACCGGTCGTGAGAGATTTAACGGTTTCATGGAGGCCATGAACGATGCAAGACTTGATGTTCCTGTTGTATATCAGGTAAGGGGCACACACTCGATCGCAACGGGATACAACGGGATGAAGAAGCTTCTGTCATTAAAAGACAGACCTACCGCGGTGTTCATGAGTAATTATGAGATCACGCTCGGAGCGATGCTTGCGATGAACGAGTCCGGATTCCGCTCCCCCGATGACATCTCATTGCTCGGATTCGATGACCAGCTGTTTTTCCATCTGCTCCAGCCGCAGGTATATATGGTTGAGCAGCCGATGAAAGCGATGGGAGAGAGAGCCGTAGATCTTCTGCTCGGAAGGATCAGCGGTGTCATAACCGAAGATCCGATGGAGATCGCGCTTGGTACGAAGCTCATAAAAGGTAACTCGATCAAGACTCTGGAAAAATAATTACAGAAAATGAAAACGGATATTTGGTAATGTATCACAAAACGTTTCATTTTTGAAAAAAGGTATTGACGCAGTCATTTATTGGGGATATAGTGACACTAGTAACGGGTATGAGCCCGCTTTTTTGATCAGGTAAAGCGAAACGTTTCGCTCTAAACAGGAGAAAATATGGCAAAACAGCTCCTTATGGGAATCGATATAGGGACTTCGGCATGTAAAGTTGCCGTATTCGATCTTCAGGGAAAAGTCATCGCACAGTCGAATAAACCGTATAAAGTGTACTATCCGAACCCCGGATGGGCTGAACAGGATCCCGATGAATGGTGGTCGGCAATATGCGACGGAATACGGGAAATACTGGGTTCCGGAGATGTTAGTGCATCGGATATAGCCGGAATCGGAGTGGACGGACAGAGCTGGTCGGCGATCCCGATCGACAAAGACGGAAATGTTCTTGACCGCACACCCATCTGGATGGACACAAGAGCCAGAGAAATTTGCGAAAGGACGAAACGTTTAGTTGGCGAAGACAGGATATTCGATATTGCAGGGAATGATTTTCTCCCTTCATATACTACACCGAAGATGCTGTGGTTCAAGGAAAACAAGCCCGAAGTGTTCAACAAAACGGACATGTTCCTCCAGTCAAACAGCTACATAGTATACAAACTTACCGGTGTAAAAAGTCAGGATTTGAGCCAAGGTTACGGCATTCATTTCTTTGACATGAAGAATTTGAAATATGACGACAGGCTGGCAGAAGAATTAGGTCTTAACTCATCACTTGTACCTCCCTTGTTCAAATGCGATGAGACAGTCGGAGAGATTACCGCGCAAGCTGCATCACTAACCGGTCTGTCAGCCGGAACTCCGGTAGTAGCCGGAGGACTTGATGCGGCATGCGGAACTCTCGGAGCGGGAGTATACGAAGTAGGACAGACACAGGAGCAGGGCGGTCAGGCAGGCGGAATGAGCATTTGCACCGACCACGCTCTTTCACATAAGAAACTGATACTTAGTCCCCACGTTGTTCCGGGAAGATGGCTTCTTCAGGGCGGAACCGTAGGAGGAGGCGGAACCCTTAAGTGGTTCAAGCAGGAATTCGGAAAAGATTTAAGCTTTGATGAGCTTACAGCCGAAGCAGACAGGATTGCACCGGGATCCGACGGAGTGATTTTTCTTCCGTATATGTCGGGCGAGAGATCCCCGATTTGGGATCCGGACGCAAAGGGAGTGTTCTACGGACTGTCATTCGACAAGACAAGAGGACACATGATCCGGGCACTTTTGGAAGGAGTTGCGTATTCGCTTCAGCATAACCTTCTTGTTGCAGCCGAAACCGGAGCAAAGGTCGATGTGCTTAATGCAATGGGAGGATCAGCCAACTCGGTTCTGTGGACGCAGATCAAAGCGGACGTGACCGGAAGAAAGATACAGGTTCCGACTTCCGATACGGCAACAACACTCGGCGCGGCGCTTCTCGCGGGAGTCGGATGTGGATTGTACAAAGATTATGAAGAAGCTGTCAGCTCCACGATTGTGATCACAAGAACCCAGGAGCCGGACATGAAAAATCACGAGATGTACAAACGAAGGATGGAGCTGTACCTAAGGCTTTACGAAGATTTGAAAGATACGTTTAAAGAACATACAGACAATAATTAATCAGGAAAAGAGGCGACAAAATGAAGGCTGGAGTAGTACATGCCAGAGAAGACATTCGTTATGAAGAGATCGACAAACCGATCGCCGGACCGGGCAAGGTTGTCATCAAAGTCAAGTACACGGGAATATGCGGTTCGGACATTCCGAGAGTGAATGGGGATGCATGTCATTATTTCCCGAACGTTCTCGGACATGAATTCTCGGGAACGGTAGTTGAGACAGGTGATGGCGTTACGACGTTAAAGGTCGGCGACAGAGTTGCGGGAGTTCCTCTCGTTCCGTGCATGAAATGTGATGATTGCCAGAAAGGAAACTATTCTCTTTGTAAACATTACAGCTTCATAGGATCAAGAGAATTTGGAAGCTTTGCTGAATATGTAGCGGTTCCGGAGAAGAACGCGGTTAAGTTTGACGATGAAGTAAGCTTCGAAAAGGGTGCTTTCTTCGAGCCGGCAACAGTAGCACTTCACGGACTTCGAAGAGTCGATTACAAAGGCGGCAAGAACGTTGCGATTCTCGGCGGCGGCACGATAGGCCTTATGACAGCCCAGTGGGCCAAGATATTCGGAGCAAAATCGGTAACGGTATTTGACATATTGGATGAGAGACTTGAGCTTGCAAAGAATCTCGGCTGTGACTACGGAGTCAATTCCGGCAAGGAAGATTTCATGGATCGCGTCAAAGAGATTACGGACGGAAAAGGATTCGATTACGTATACGAGACAGCCGGCAACACGATCACGATGAAGATGGCATTCAAGCTTGCAGCCAACAAAGCGCAGGTTTGCTTCATCGGAACACCGACAAAGGATCTGTCGTTCTCCGTTGAGGAGTGGGAGAACATGAACCGTAAGGAGTTCATACTTACAGGATCCTGGATGAGCTACTCGGCACCGTTTCCGGGAGATGAATGGCAGCTTACGGCACACTATTTCAAGACGGGTGAACTTAAATTCGATGAATCGTTCATCTTCAAGAAAATCCCGCTTTCCGAGATAGATAAAGCATTTGAGATGTACAAAACGCCCGGCACCGTCAAGGGCAAGATACTTATTGATAGTGAAGCATAAAGGCAGGAGGAGGAAATAAACAAATGGCAGTAGATCCCAAAAAAGTTCCACAGATTACATTAAACAACGGAGATAAAGTTCCCTGCATCGGTATGGGTACATTCGGTTCTGACAGATTCACGGCAGAGCAGGTATCAAACGGAGTAGCGGGAGCTATCCGCGCAGGATACAGGATGTTTGACTGTGCCGCATGCTACGGCAACGAAGATCAGATTGGACAGGTTTTCAAGAACGCTTTTGACGAAGGCATCGTTGAGCGTAAAGAAATGTATATCATGACCAAGGTTTGGAATGATATGCACAGAGAAGTTGAAAAATCATGCCGTAAGTCTATCGCAGACCTTCAGTGTGATTACATCGATCTTTTCTTCATCCACTGGCCTTTCCCGAATTATCATGCACCCGGATGTGACGTTGATTCGAGAAATCCGGACTCCAAGCCTTTCTCGGTAGCCGAGTTCATGGATACATACAGACAGTGTGAAGATCTTGTGCGCAAGGGACTCATCCGCCATATAGGTATTTCCAATATGACGATTCCGAAGCTTGAAGCAGTTATCGATAAGTTCGAGATCAAGCCCGTTGCTTGTGAGATGGAGCTTCATCCGTGCTTCCAGCAGCAGGAGCTGTTTGATTATCTCGTAGCTCACGATATACAGCCTATCGGCTTCATGCCTCTCGGATCACCTCAGAGACCTGAGCGTGACATGGTAGAGACGGATATCGCGGATATGCAGGTTCCGGAGTTCAAGGCTATTGCTGAGGCTCATAACGTTCATCCCGCTATCATCTGCTTAAAGTGGGCTATACAAAGAGGACAGATTCCCATTCCTTTCTCTGTACATGAGATGGAATATACATCAAATATTGAGGCAACGATCACAGAGCCTCTTACGGATGCTGAGATGGCAACGATCGCGACACTTGAGAAGAACAATCGTCTTGTTAAGGGACAGGTATTCCTGTGGCCGGGAGCTGATGACTGGCATGATCTTTGGGACGAAGACGGCTTCATAGTTGATTGCCCGGATGCATAAAATGACACGATCAGGAAGTATAACGGAGATATAAATTGTAATGGACGCACTTAGAGAAATGCTCGCAAAGAGAAAAAAGGGAATGAGGTACGCAGGTATACCTTCATTCTGTACGGCATCGGATCTTGTAATTGAAGCTTGCCTTAAACAGGCGATGAGATTTGATGACTGTGTACTTGTTGAAGCAACAGCCAATCAGGTTAATCAGTTTGGTGGATATACAGGAATGAAACCTGCGGACTACAGAGATTTCGTTTATAAGATCGCAGACGGAATCGGATTCCCGAAAGAGAGGATCATCCTTGGCGGAGATCATCTCGGACCTCTTACATGGCAGAATGAGCCTGAAAGCGAAGCGATGGCTAAATCAATCGAACTCGTCAAGCTGTTTGTTCTTGCCGGATTCAAGAAGATCCATCTTGATACGAGCATGAGAGTTGCCGACGATCCGACGGATGAGATGCTTTCCGATGAGACGATAGCAAGACGCGGCGCGATTTTATACGAAGCATGCGAGGAAGCATATCAGGAACTGCTTGCAAAAAATCCCGATGAGCTTAGACCTGCTTACATAATCGGAAGCGAGGTTCCGATACCGGGAGGAGCACAGGAAGCGGAAGATTCGATAAGCGTTACCAAGCCCGAAGCGGTTGAAAAGACTCTTTCCGTATACAGGGAACAGTTTGAAAAAAGAGGATTAAAGGACGCTTTTGACAATATCATAGGCATTGTGGTGCAGCCGGGTGTGGAATTCGGAGATGCGGATGTATTCCATTATAACAGAACAAACGCAGCCGAACTTACCGAGGCAATGAAGAAGCACGGTAATGTTGTCCTTGAAGGACATTCGACGGACTATCAGCCTCCCCAGTGCCTGAAGGAAATGGTAGAAGACGGTATAGCAATACTTAAGGTCGGACCGGCACTTACGTTCTCACTCCGTGAAGGGCTGTTTGCACTCTCGATGATGGAGAAGGCTCTTGTTCCCGAAGATAAGCAGGCTCATTTCATAGAAGTTATGGAAGAGACGATGATGAAGGATCCAGGAAACTGGAAGAAGCATTATCACGGAAATGACGAGGAGCTTGCAATAAAGAGAAAATACAGTTTCTCAGACAGATGCAGATACTATTTCGCACAGCCCGAGATGAAGACGGCCGTAGACAGACTTCTTGACAATATGTCAAATGTTGACATTCCGCTCGGAATGCTCCGTCAGTACATGCCTTTTCAATACATCAAAGTACGTGACGGTGTTCTTAATATCGATCCGAAGGAACTTGTTGAAGATTGTGTCGTACATCTTGTTGAGGATTACAACTACGCTACAAAGCTCAATTACATGATCAGTGATGCTTTTTATCGTTAGGATAGGAAAACATTGGGAGGAAGATCATTGAAACTGAAGAAGATAAAAGAAAACCCAATAGTTAAAAAACTGGGATTTAACAGGATCGTACTTACGGGCGTTCTGATACTTATGTACATACTCCTGAGCATCCTCGTTGATAATTTTGCGGGAATGCCCCGTATCATGAGTGCTCTTAACTACGCATATTTCCTTGGATTCTTATCACTCGGTGTAACGTTTGTAATAGCGACCGGAGGTATTGATTTCTCCATAGGACCGGTAATGTTTTGCTGCGCACTTGTATCAGGATACTGCCTTACGAGCCACGGCGTGCCGATGCTGTTATCGCTTATCATAAGCGTCCTGGTAGGATTCATATTCGGAATGTTCAACGGATATCTCGTTGCATACTGGAAGGTTCCGCCTTTTATCGTATCGATGGCGAGCATGAACATCGCAAAAGGTGTGGCAAGCGTATTTACAAAAACTCAGTCGGTCAGCTGGCCGCAGGCAGCCAAGGGCGGATGGTTCAGATCCCTTGTTAAGGTAGGAAAGTTCCCTGTAGGAATAATCGTATTCTTTGCGATAGCGATAATTTGTTCCATCATTCTTAACCATACCAAAGCCGGAAGATACATCTTAAGCCTTGGAAGCAACCGTGAAGCGGTAAGACTTTCCGGTGTAGACATCAAGAAGTGGGAAATGCTTGCATATGTAATCTGCGGAACGCTTGTAGGTATAGCAGCAATTTACTTTGTAGGAGCATATACGACAGTACAGCCCGGATACGGCGACCAGTACAACAACGAAGCAATCGCCGGCTGTGTAATGGGTGGTACATCGATGGCCGGAGGACTTGCATCGATCGGCGGTACGGTAATTGGCGTGTTCATCATAGCTCTTCTTCAGGAAGGTATATTGGCACTCGGATTTACGAAAGATTATCAGCTGATCATAACAGGTATCATAGTTATCGTTGCAGTTTATGCCGATGTCATGGCAAGGCGCAGAAAGAATTAGAAAGGACGGGAAAAGATGGGTGAAGTTATCCTTGAAATGAAACAGATAGACAAAAGCTTTCCCGGTGTTCACGCACTTGACCATGTTGATTTTGAGGTAAAGCGCGGTGAAGTACATGCCCTTATGGGAGAGAACGGTGCCGGAAAATCAACCCTGATGAAAGTCCTTACCGGTATATATTCAAAGGACTCCGGAACCATCGTATATGAAGGACGTGAGGTTGAGTTCTCAAATACAAGAGAAGCCCAGGATGCAGGTATCGTTATAGTGCATCAGGAGCTTAACATGGTAGGTCATCTGACTGTTGCACAGAATATCTTTATCGGACGTGAGTTCAAAAAAGGTATCAGAATCGACGACAAGAAGATGAACGAAGAAGCAAGAAAGCTTTTCGACAGACTCAACATAGATATCGATCCGACAATGACGATGAGCGATCTGACAGTCGGAAAACAGCAGATGTGCGAGATCGCAAAAGCAATATCCCATGACGCCAAAGTCATCGTGTTCGACGAACCTTCCGCAGCGCTTACGGAAGCGGAGATAGAAGATCTGTTTAAGATCATAAGAGATTTAAGAGAACAGCAACTTGCAATCGTATACATCTCACATCGTATGGATGAGATCAAAGTCATAACCGACAGAGTTACGGTAATGCGAGACGGTTGCTACGTCGGAACGCTCATCACGAAAGACTCTACAAAAGACGATATCGTCAACATGATGGTAGGTCGTGTTATATACGAAGAGCCCAAGACGAAGAGTCAGGTTCCCGATGATGCACCGGTAGTACTCAAGGTTGAACATTTAAATGCCGGCAAGATGGTACAGGATGTATCGTTCGAGCTTCACAAAGGCGAGATATTAGGCTTCTCCGGACTTATGGGTGCGGGACGTACCGAAACGGCAAGAGCAATCTTCGGAGCGGATCCGAAAGAGAGCGGAGACATATTCGTAAACGGCAAGCCGGTTACGATCAACAGTCCCGAAGATGCTGTTAAAGCAGGAATAGGTTATCTGTCCGAGGACCGCAAGAGATTCGGTATCGTCGTTCAGAAGACGATCGCAGAAAATACCACGATGGCTGACCTTGCCAATTATATGAAGGGTCTGTTCATTGATAAGAAGAAAGAAAAAGAGACAGCAAAGAAGTTCGTTGACTCACTGGCAACCAAAACACCGAGTGTAGATCAGCTTGTTGTTAATCTTTCGGGAGGAAATCAGCAGAAGGTCGTTATCGCGAAGTGGCTGTGCAAGAACTGCGACATACTCATATTCGATGAACCGACAAGAGGTATCGACGTCGGAGCCAAGAACGAAATATACAAGCTGATGAACAAACTTGCGGGTGAAGGCAAATCAATAATAATGATTTCTTCGGAAATGACAGAGATACTTCGAATGAGCGACCGTGTGGTTGTTATGTGTGAAGGTAAGAAGACCGGAGAACTCAGAATTGAGGACACCACTCAGGAAAAGATAATGAATCTTGCTACGAGAGATATTAACTAGGAGGAAAAGCATGAATAAGAAAAAGGTGCCTGCAAAGATTTTCAAGCAGGAAGTGATAGTGTTCCTGGTAGTCATAGCACTGCTCATTTTCTTCTGTGCGGCAAGTCCGGATTTTAGGAAATATACGACCATACTTACGATAATGGACTATTCGTATTACATCGTTCTGATGGCAATTGGTGTTGCATTTCCTCTTATAACGGGAGGCGTTGATCTTTCGATCGGAACGGGACTTGTGTGTTACTCACTTGCAGGCGGATATCTGATCATGTTCAAAGGATGGCCGACCGGCGTTGCGATGATAGTATCGATCCTGTTTGGTCTTGCAATAGGAACATTGAACGGAATACTGATCGGAGTAATGGATCTGCCGCCGTTTCTCGGAACACTTTGTACTTGCATGATAACAAGAGGTCTCGGATCGATTTGTTCCAAGAACACCGGAATCTCATGGCCTACAACAGGTCAGCCCGGAAGCTGGTTCAGAAGCATCTTCAAGTATGAGACGGCTGCCGGCACAAAGATTCCTTTAGGTTTCATCTGGGTTCTTATTCTGGCAATTGTAATGCACTTTGTACTTAACCATACGAAGATCGGGCGTTACACGATTGCGATAGGAAGTAACAAAGAAGCGGCGATACTGTCGGGTATCAACGTTAAGTTCTACCACATAATGGCTTACACGATATCAGGACTGTTTGCGGCACTTGCTTCCATAGCATACTCGGCAGTATTTAAGACGGTTCTTCCGGGAACGGGAGCAGGATTCGAGCTTGAAGCGATCGGCGGAGCGATCATCGGCGGAGTATCGGCAACGGGCGGAGCCGGATCGATAATAGGAACATTCATCGGTGTATTTGTCATATGTCTTCTTAAAACGGGACTTCCGTTTATCGGACTTCAGGCAAACTGGCAGCAGATAGTTACAGGCCTTGTACTTATCGGATCGGTAATGGTGGACATCATCAAAAAGAAAAAAGAAGCAAAGAAATAATATGTAACGATGTGTACTGCACAAAGCAGTTCATATAAAAAGAAATGGAAAATCCAAATCCAAACTCATTTCCAAAGGAGGGAAAAAATGAAGAAAAAAGTATTGGCATCAATCGTTAGTGCAGCAATGATCGCAACTCTTCTTGCAGGATGTGGCGGCGCAGCAGCTCCGGCAGCACCTGCAGCAGATGCAGCACCTGCAGCAACAGAAGAAGCAGCTCCCGCTGAGGAAGCACCCGCAGCAGAAGCAGAAGCACCTGCAGCAGACGCAGCAGCAGGCGACCTTGATTTCAAGATCGTTGTAAAGAGCTTCCAGTCTTCATACTGGCAGGCAGCAGTTCAGGGCGTTAACCAGGCAGCAGAAGAGCTTGGTGTTAAGGTTGAGTGTAACGGACCTAACGCTGAGTCTGATATCGCAGATCAGGTTAACATGCTCACAAACTACATCAACGGCGCACCGAGCGGAATCGGTCTTGCAGCTTGTGACCAGAGCGCATGCTTAGACGCTCTTCAGATGGCTAAGGACGCAGGTATCCCTGTTGTATGTTTCGACTCAGGATGTCCTGATGCTCCCGAAGGATCAGTTCTTTCAACAATCGCTACAGATAACTACGGCGCAGGCGCTACAGCAGCTGACAATCTTTACGCAGCACTTAAGGACACAATCGCAAGCGCATCAGCTCCCGTTAGAATCGGTGAAGTTAACCAGGAGTCAACATCAGAATCTATCACACAGCGTGGTCTCGGATTCATCGACAAGTTCTCAGAGCTTGCAACAGCTGACGGTAAGAAGGTTGCAGTTGTAGGTAACGAGTTCTATGTAAACGGTGCTAAGGACAAGGGTGACGAGGCATCTGCAGACATCATCATCGAAGTTGCAGTTCCTGCACAGACAACAGTTGAGCTTTGCGCAACAGAGGCATCAGCTATCATGAACAAAGCAGACGTTATCGGTATCTTCGGATCAAACCAGGTTGCAGCAGAAGGTATCCTTTCAGCAGATGAGAACCTTAACAAGCTCGGTAAAGAAGCAGGCAAGACAATCCTTGCAGCAGGCTTCGATGCAGGTACAGTTATCAAGACAGCTATCAAGGACGGCAAGATGTTCGGTGCTGTTACACAGTCTCCTCTTGCAATGGGTAAGACAACTGTAGAGACTCTCTACAAGATCGCTCAGGGCGAAACTGTTTCCGATATCGCAACAGACGGTTACTGGTACGATGACACCAACATGGACGCAGCTGATATAGCTCCGAACCTTTACGATTAAGTGTTATCGATGTTTGTCGGAAATCGGGCTTGTCCGAATTTCCGACAGAACATCGGATAACCAAACGTATATGAGCAAAAAAGCACGAAGTGCGATTTGCGAATGTACGTTGTCGATTGCGAGAGTGCAAAGCACGGAGCAATCGGCTTAATCTTAAAACCGTGATAAAAATACTTAATAAAGCAACACAGGGGGAGGGACTGGATCATCCGGTCCCTTTCCTTGAATAAAAAACCAGGAGGGACATTATAAATGCTTAAAGGAATTCCTATTCAGATATCTCCGGAACTCTTAAAGGTTCTTGATGAAATGGGTCACACAGATGAGCTTGTCATAGCAGACGGCAATTTCCCCGGATCCACAATGGGTAAGAAAGTCATTCGCGCCGACGGTATGGGTGTACCCGAGCTTCTTGACGCTATACTTCAGCTGTTCCCGCTCGATACGTATCCTAACGCAAAAGGTGAGGACGATCCTCCGTGCACACTCATGGCACTTGAGCCGGGTGATGTCGGTAAGGTCGCAACTCCGATATGGGACGAGTATAAGAAGATCGTTGCCAAATACGATGAACGCGGAGAGAAGGCTTTCAAAGAGATCAACAAGTGGAAGTTCTACGACCAGACAAGAGAGAGGGCAACCGTAGTAATCCAGACGACAGAGACAGCGATATATGCTAATATCATCTTACGTAAAGGTGTTGTTATCTGACGTTTCGGAGGTGTGTCATGCTTGAGAATATTGAACTGATCTTTACCGATCTTGAACAGATGTTAAAGAAGCTTAAGAAAGCTTCGTATGAAGCCAATATGGAAAAATTCCGCGGCGAGCAGGGTCATTTTATTGATGAAATGGTTCGGTTTGTAAAAGAGTCGGAAGATAAAGATGCGGCTTCAAAACAAATAGGAAATGATTTTGCCGAAGGCGTTAAGAATGCATTTTCAACAGGCGGAAAGATCAAGGGACGCAAGCAGGCTGACATGAACTTCTTCATGATATATTATGTATTTCCCGCTATCCTTCTTACTAAAGAAGACTGTGCCGATACGGTATGTGCGGGATTAAAGGAAGCGTGGAACGAAAAGCTTGGACAGAATATAGGCTATACTGACTATGACAGTCTGTATTCCACGTTCAGGAACAAGATATTCGGGATATTCTGAAAGGAAAGGGGTATCATTGGATACTAATTATTTTCTTGCTATAGATATCGGCGCGTCCGGCGGACGTCACATTCTCGGATGCGTAACAAACGATAAGATCGAACTTGAAGAAGTATACAGGTTCGAAAACGGAATGGACGAAGAAGACGGTACATTATATTGGAACGTCAACAGATTGTTTGATGAGATAGTTGCCGGAATGAAAAAGTGCAAAGACATAGGTAAGATTCCGGTAAGCGTCGGGATAGACACTTGGGGTGTTGATTTTGTTCTTCTCGATGACAACGACAACATCATCGGAAAGGCTGTCGGATACAGAGATCACAGAACCGACGGGATGGACGAGGAAGTATATAAAATCATCCCCGAAGATGAACTGTATTTAAGGACAGGTATTCAGAAGGCGATCTACAATACGATTTATCAGCTTATGGCAGTCAGGAAAAATCACCCGGAATACCTTGCTGAAGCGAGTTCGCTCCTTCTTATGCCGGACTATCTCCACTACAGATTATCCGGGAAAAAAGTGTCCGAGTACAGCGAGGCATCGACCACGCAGCTTCTTGATCCGGTTAAGCGCGATTGGGATACGAATCTGATCAAACTGTTAGGCTATCCGGACAAAATATTCAAGAAGATTGTCATGCCCGGAACAATGATAGGATCGCTTACAAAAGAAGTAAGGGAAAAGGTCGGATATGACTGCAACGTAGTTGTTCCTCCGTCACATGACACCGCAAGCGCAGTTCTTGCGATTCCGCAAAATGACGAGAATACATGCTATATTTCGTCGGGCACGTGGTCGCTTATGGGAGTGGAACTTGATGCACCGGATTGTTCAGAAAAGAGCATGAAGGCCGATCTTACCAACGAGGGCGGCTATGGCGGCAGGATCACGTATCTTGCAAACATAATGGGACTGTGGATGATCCAGTCGGTAAGAAACAAGCTTGCACCGAAAATGAGTTACGGCAAGCTTTGTGAGGATGCATCCAAAGAGACGATAAAGAGTATAGTCGACTGTCAGGATTCATCGTTCTTATCACCCGATGATATGGTTGAGGCAGTCAAAGATTTCTGCAGGAAGACCGGACAGGAAGTACCGGATACACTTCCTAAGCTTGCGGCGGTAATATACAACAGTCTTGCAAAATGCTACGCTGACAAGCTTACACTTATTGAAAGCATGACGGGTGTGCATTATGATAAGATAAACATAATCGGCGGAGGATCGAATGCCGATTATCTGAACAGACTGACTGCACAATCCACCGGAAGACAAATTGTCGCCGGACCTTCTGAGGCAACATCGATAGGCAATATCCTGTCGCAGATGATACAAAAGGGAGAGTTCCCCGATGTGAAGTCGGCAAAGGAATGTGTTAAAAGATCATTTGAAGTTAAGGTATACGATCCCGTACAGTAAAGGAGAACGGCTATGGCGTTAAATGAAAGCAAGATAAAAGAACAGATATGTGATATAGGAAAGAGGATCTACAACAAGAATATGGTTGCTGCAAATGACGGCAACATCTCGGTTAAGATTGATGATAATGTTTTCTTATGCACTCCGACAGGTGTATCAAAAGGATTCATGACACCCGACTATATTTGCAAGGTTGATGCAAACGGAAACGTTATTGAAGCGAACGAAGGCTTCAGACCGTCAAGTGAGATCAAAATGCATATGAGAGTATATGCAAAACGTCCCGATGTCGGAGCGGTTGTACATGCACATCCCAACTTTGCAACAAGCTTTGCGATCGCAGGACAGCCTTTATCAAAGCCCATAATGCCCGAAGCGGTTATATCTCTCGGTTGTGTTCCGCTTGCACCTTACGGTACGCCTTCCACACCTGAGATACCGGATTCGATAGAACCTTATCTTAATGATTTTGACTCGGTCCTTCTGGAAAATCACGGAGCTCTGACATGGTCGTCGGATCTTCTGTCGGCATACATGAAAATGGAGTCGCTTGAGTTCTATGCTGAGCTTTTGTACAAGTCATCAAATATCGGCGAGCCGACCGAATTTACCAAAGAGCAGATAGCCCAGCTTGTTGAGATCAGACATAAAATGGGTATAAAAGGAAAATATCCTGCTGACAGAAAGGGAGAAAACTGTTATAAATGTAAAAGATGCTTTTGGAAGGATTGATTTTACATTAACAGATAAGATATGAGTATTTGGATCGTACAAAAACAGATGATCGTTATATTTATACTGATCCTTATCGGAGTGTACCTGTATAAGAAGGGTCATCTGTCAAACGGTCTGTCAAAACAGCTGTCGTGGATCATTGTTAACATCACCAACCCGATCACTTTATTGTGTGCCGCATTCTCTGAAGAGAACAAGGTCAGTGCCGGTGAGGTGGGCATTGCATTTTTGTGCTTTATTGTCATGTATGCCATCCTGATTCCGATAGCTTATCTTATTCCGGTATTGCTGAGGGTGGATAAGAGCAGACGATATGCTTACAGGATGCTGGCGATATTCGGAAATGTCGGATTCATTGGTATTCCTTTTTCTTCCGCGGTGCTCGGAACGCAGTCGCTGATCTTTGTATCGATCTGCGGTCTTACGTTCAACATGATCATATATACATACGGAGTGGCATCGTTTAAAGCAACCGCCGCCGTTCAGAATCCCGAAGACAACAAGGGGAACGAATTCACGCTTAAAAATATTATCAATTCGGGAACCGTGTTCGCAGTATTGACTATAGCCGTATATCTTATGGATGTTAAAATACCCGACATGGTAAGCAATACTCTTACCTACATCGGGAATTGTACGACGTTCTTATCAATGCTTGTACTCGGTGTGTCGGTCGCACAGATGGTCCCGAAAGAGGTGTTCTCGAGATGGCGCCTTTATGTGTTTGTGGTTGTTCGGCAGATACTTGTTCCGATCGCGATAGTATTCATCCTAAAGCCTTTTATAACCAATCAACTCATAATCAGTACGGTTGCAGTTATGGCATCGATGCCTGCCGCAAATCTTCCTCTTATGATGGCCAAACAGTTTGGCGTTAAGGAAGATATGATATCAGCCGGGATCATATTAACTACGGTTGCATCAATAATCACGATTCCGGCCGTAATGTATTTCCTGTAAGTTTGCAACATAATTAAATCAATTTATATATGTAGAAAATCAGGCCCTAAAATATACTGTAAAGGGCCTGATTTTGTTTATGTTATATAAAAAAGGGATCGTGTGATTTTTATTGTTTTGCGCATATTTCCGATATTGAAAAAGGGTATTTACAAAGGCTTTTTTTGGTGCCTATAATCGGACTTGTCAGAAAACATTTTCGTGTTTTCAAAATGTCAGATCGTGCCAAGTCGGCAGATTCTCACAGTATTTATTTTTCTTTTTGTTAAGGAGGAATCATATGATCAGTTTATTATTATCGATCCGAAAGAGGATCAAAGAAGTTTTGTCGGATGCCGCAGGAGATGATCGTGGCATAGGTGTTGTTGAAGTGATATTGATTTTGGTCGTTCTGATCGGACTTGTCGTTATATTCCGTGATCAGCTTACCGGAATAATCAATGACATATTCGGAAGGATCGCGGAGGATGCCGGCAACATATGAAGCGAAAAGGATCCGTAACGATCTTTCTTGCGCTTATGTTATCGGTGATTTCGGCTTTTGTATTAGTACTCGTATCTTCGGTTCGCACATGCGTTGCAAAGAGTGAATCTGCATCGGCAACGGATCTGGCAATAAGATCATGCTTTGCCGAATATAATCGGGAGCTGTTTGACAGATTCCACATACTTCTTATCGACAGTTCATATAAAGGGGAAGAAAGCGGAATCGACAGGGTTGCCGGGCGTTTTTCAACATATCTTAAGAGCAGTATTTCCGGAAGTGAGTTGATGAATATGAATGTTACTTCCGGTCAGGATGAGCCGGATGCAAATATGGATTATATGTACAGGAGTGCGGTTTGTTATGCCAAAGAGAAGCTTACGGCTGATACCGGGCTTTCGGAAGAAAACGATGAGGCGTATTTTATCACGTATCTTCTTGATGTTTTCGGAAATGCCAAGGATCCCTCCGAAGGATCATCAAGGGACGGAGAGCTCGAATACGTACTGTACGGATTTGAAGACGATGAAGAAAATATCAGACTTGCGGTTGCGGATCATGAGGAAAATGAGGATATCTCCTACGAGGATTATTTAATATCCCGACTGGAGGATGAAGGTTCGATACTGCTGCGCCGCAGATTCGCTGATCTTGTGACAGAGTATTTAAGGCAGAACGGCAGTCCCGGATTTAATCTTGATACGTGTTATTTCAATCTTGGATTTGAAGCGGATTTCAGATGCGGCACGCTTGGGGATTACAGTATTACAAGAGAATATGCATATGACAATGCAAAAATGTAAGAAAGGCAGTTTGTCCATAGAAGCGGCTGTCGCACTTCCGATCTTCGCTTTGGGTTTACTGACGCTTGTATCCGTACTTCTTATGCAGCTTGCAATAATGCGGATACAGGCGTCCCTCCTCCATACGGCTAAGGAATTGTCAGTAGAATGTGCCGACGGACACAGTGTTGCAATATCTTCCGTAAAAGACAGTATCATAGATGATCTTGGCGGGGAGGACCTACGACTTATTCAAAACGGTAAGGACGGTATTGATCTTGACGGTTCGCACATTGATGATCCTGAGTATATCGAACTTGATGTGAAATGTGATCTGATACCGCTTACAGGGTTCTTCGGGATGCTTAATGTCCCCGTTGAAAGAAGATGTCTGGCACACGTATGGTGCGGATACGACAAAGGTTTTATTCCGGATGAAGAATATGTGTATATTACCGATGACAGCGATGTTTATCACTGTGACAGGGAATGCAGTCATATCAGACTGACTGTTGTTAAGACATCGCCTGTTCATGTGGGGTCGCAAAGAAACAACGGGGGTGGACGATATAAGCCGTGTGAATACTGTCATCCGAAGCTGTCCGATGATGTGCTTTATATTACTCCGGAAGGAGACAGATATCATAATACAGTTACATGCAGCGGGCTTAAACGGACAGTACGAGCGATAAGAAAAAGTGAAGCGGGAGACAGAAGACCATGCAGCCGATGCGGCAGATAAGAGATTTGATCGCACTAGCAATGCTCGCGGTATGTGCGTATACGGACATTAAAGAGAGAAATATCTATTTGGCACCCCTTGCGGTATCATCAGCCGGAGCGGTGCTGATCTGTCTTATAACGGGGACATCTTTTATCCTGTCGGTAATAATCGGGATCATGATCATTGCCGTAACTTCCATTATGCGAAGATATATCGGATCGGGAGACGGATACCTTCTTGCAGCACTTATCCTTGTGGCAGAACCCGGCCCTGCTCTGTTTTCAATGCTTGCCGGATCAGTTCTTGCCGCCGTATTCGCGGCTGTAAAGACTGTTATCGGAAATATAAAGATCAGAACCGTTCCACTCGCGCCGTTTGTAATGGCGGGATTTATTATCATGCTTATAAGTTATGAATAAAAACGTATTGATGAAAAAAGCACGCGGAAGCTTTACGGTTGAGGCGGCACTCATAATGCCCGTAATTCTCGGAGCTATCGTAACGTTTATATACATCGCGATGTATTGTCATGACAGATGTATTATTGAATATGTCTCAACGATTGCCTGTGAAAGGGCGGTATATGAAGATGATCCGGAAAAATCGGCAACAGAATACGTTCTGTCAAAGCTTCCGAACAGCCTTATGTGCGGATGGGAGACGGATGTTACGTCATATTCCGATGAGAGCGGGATATTTGTTGAAGTGGAAGCGTCCACACCGGTTTTTGGCAGGACATCGGTTCATAAGGTGGGAGCTTGCAAACACTTTTTGCCAAGGTATTAACAGAACCCGCCCAATTTGGTATAATTCCCCTATGATTGACAGGATTCAGGATATCCTTGATAAACAGGGATATTTAAAAATCGAATCAAACGTTCCTTTTGTAAAACTGTATGTTCAATATGAATTATCATATGCCAAGGTTATTCAGGTACTTGACTGCATAGAGGAGATACCTCTTACGGTCGATCAGTATACGGTATTCTGTGAGAAATCCAAAGAACATATCAGGGATCGCGGATATGAGTCGATCGATTTTCTAACGCTTATAGTTACCCCGTGGACAGATGAAGCCAGGAAGTTCATAATCAATGATGATCATTGCTGGATCGTCAATTCGGATACCATGGCGGTCATTCCGTATGATAATGAACCCGATGATTTTTACGGATTAAGGGAAGCTATCGAATCCGAGACTACGCAGGCGGATGATCAGTCCGTGCAGTTTATGGACAGTCCCGGCAGAACAGGGTATGCGGGCTATTATGACAATACGCCGAGACAGCAGAAAACGTTTGCTCAGGAGTTTACTCCGATCAACACGGCTTTTGTTATAATCAATGTAATCGTATTTTTCGTAATGTCGCTCAAAGGCTCGACGGAGGATGTGGAATTCATGCTTGGACACGGAGCGATGTTTGTTCCGTCAGTACTCGAGGATAAAGAGTTCTACAGATTTTTCACATGCATGTTCCTGCATTTCGGATTCATGCATCTTACGGGCAACATGGTCGTTCTTATGTTCCTCGGAGACAACGTTGAAAGAGCCGTCGGAAAATACAAGTTTATTCTTATATATATTATAGGCGGAATGATAGGAAGCCTCGGCTCATTCTCATACGCTCTCGTATACAATCCCGGTATCGTATCGGCAGGCGCATCGGGAGCGATCTTTGCGCTTATCGGAGCATTGCTGTGGCTTGTCATTCGTAACAAGGGGCGTCTCGAGGATATGACGACGCTTAGAATGTGCGTACTTATCGCATATGCTCTTTACAACGGCATCACCTCGGAGCATGTTGATATGGCGGCTCATTTGTTTGGTTTGGTAGGAGGTTTCCTAACGGCGATAGTACTTTATAGGAAGCCGGTTAATATAGACGATAGGAGCATTACTGTATGAAGATCAATATCTATTACGGGGGAAGAGGCATACTTGACGATCCGACTCTGTTTGTGATCGGCAAGATGACAGAGGTTCTGACCGAGCTTAACGTCAACGTGGAAAGATTTCCGCTTTATGAACTCAGGAATCAGATCACTTCGCTCCCGGCTTCCATAAATGAAGCAGACGGCATAGTGCTTGCGACCACGGTCGAGTGGTACGGAGTCGGCGGACTCATGATGCAGTTTCTCGATGCATGCTGGTTATATGGGAATAAAGAGAAAATCAGCAAGACATATATGTGCCCTGTAGTTATGTCCATATCGAGCGGTGAACGCGAGGCCAAGACAAGTCTTCAGGTTGCATGGGAGATGCTTGGAGGACTGCCCTGCAGCGGGCTGTGCGGTTACGTCGATGACATGACGAGCTTCGAGCTTAATAACGAATATATCAAGATAATCGAGAAGAAAACGGAGAATCTGTATCGCACGATCTCCCAGAAGATGCATTCACTTCCCTCGAGTAATCAGGCAGTCAAGCAGATTGTCGGAGGGTCGAAAATCATTCCCCTTACTCCTCAGGAGACGGAGCAGCTGTCCAAATACGCTTCGGACGAGCAGTATGTACAGCAGCAGAAAGAGGATATTCAGGAGCTTTCATCGCTGTTTAAGGGAATGCTTGAGAAGAAGGATGTTGATGTCAACAAACAGTTTATCAAGGATTTCGAAGATCACTTTGCGCCGGAGGGCACAGTCAACGCTTCTTACAAGTTCATGATAGAAGACAGGAAAAAATCACTTATTGTTGAGATCGTTGATTCAAGACTCAAGTGTTACTACGGCAATCATGATTCACCGGATATATTATGCAAAATCAAACCGGAGGTACTGGAGAATATCATTGACGGGCAGATGAGCTTCCAGAGGGCGTTCATGACCGGAGATATGCAGGTCAAGGGCGACTTCAGGATACTTCTGTTGCTTGATCAGGTATTTACATTTTTGAATTCGGAAGAATAGGAGAGTATTATTATGAAGAAAGACGATTGCATTTTCTGCAAGCTGGCAAACGGCGACATTCCGACGAATACGATATACGAAGACAATGATTTTCGCGTATTCCTCGATGCTTCACCGGCAACAAAAGGGCACTGCCTCATAGTACCTAAAGAGCATTTTGATGATCTGTCATCCATTGACGATGATGTGGCAGCTAAGGTTATGCCTCTTGCGAAGAAGATGATGAAGCTTCTTAAGGAGAAGCTTGGCATGGACGGATTCAATGTAGTCCAGAACAACGGAAAAGCGGCAGGTCAGACTGTTTTCCATTTCCATACACATCTTATCCCGAGATATAACGATGACGGTCAGGAAATATTGTGGGAACCCGGATCTCCGAGAGAGGGAGAGCTTGAAGATCTGGTTAAGGATATACTGAAATAACAGAACACATAATGAAAAAGGAGAATCAAACAATGAGTTCAAAAGTCACTTATGACTACAGCAAAGCAATGCAGTTTATCGGCGAGCAGGAGATCGCATCAATGTGCGATATCGTTGAGAACGCCAAGGATGTTCTTGTGTCAAAGAGCGGCGCAGGGAATGATTTTCTCGGATGGATCGATCTTCCTGTAGATTATGATAAGGAAGAGTTCGACCGCATCATTAAAGCAGCGGATAAAATCAAAAGCGATTCGGAAGTACTGCTTGTTATCGGTATCGGCGGTTCATATCTCGGTGCAAGAGCAGCTATCGAATTCCTTCGTCACAGCTTCTACAACATTATCCCTAAAGATCTTCGCAAGACACCGGAGATATACTTTGTCGGAAACAGTATAAGCAGTACTTACATCAAGCATCTTATGGATGTAATCGGAGATCGTGATTTTTCGATCAACATGATCAGTAAGTCCGGAACGACAACCGAGCCCGCAATTGCTTTCAGAGTATTCAAGGAAATGCTTGAGAAGAAGTACGGCAAGACTGAGGCTGCCAAGAGAATATACGCTACGACCGACAAGGCAAGAGGATCTCTTAAGAATCTTGCCAATGAAGAAGGATATGAAAGCTTCGTAGTACCCGATGATGTCGGAGGACGTTTCTCGGTACTTACCGCTGTAGGTCTTCTTCCGATAGCTGTATCCGGAGCCGATATCAATAAGCTCATGGAAGGTGCTCAGGCAGCCAGAGAACAGGCACTTACGGCACCGTTTGAAGAGAACGATGCTCTTAAATATGCTGCTGTAAGAAACATACTTCTTCGTAAGGGTAAACAGATAGAGATCATGGCTAACTACGAGCCTTCAGTACACTTCATTTCTGAGTGGTGGAAGCAGCTGTACGGAGAGTCAGAGGGCAAGGATCAGAAGGGAATCTTCCCCGCAAGCGTTGACCTTACAACGGATCTTCACTCAATGGGACAGTTCATTCAGGACGGCTCAAGGAATATCTTTGAGACGGTTATCAATATTGAGAATTCAAGAGAGACTATTACGATTAACGAGGAGCCCACGGATCTTGACGGACTTAATTACCTTGCCGGCAAGACGGTTGATTTTGTCAACAAGAGCGCAATGAACGGAACAATACTTGCTCATACCGACGGAAATGTTCCGAATACTGTTGTAAATGTTCCCGAAGTAGATGAATATTGTCTAGGACAGCTGTTCTATTTCTTCGAGTTCGCATGCGGCGTCAGCGGATACACACTCGGCGTTAATCCGTTCAACCAGCCCGGTGTTGAGAGCTACAAGAAGAATATGTTCGCGCTTCTCGGCAAGCCCGGTTATGAGGAGCAGCGCGAAGCACTGATGGCAAGGCTGTAATGAAAAGAATAGTATTAACCGGCGGAGGAACTGCCGGCCATGTAACTCCGAATATCGCACTCCTGCCGGCACTTATGACGGCAGGATATGATATTCACTATATAGGTTCATATGAAGGGATGGAAAAGGCTCTTATCGGGGACTATTCCATCCCTTATCATGGAATCGCGACCGGAAAGCTTAGGAGGTATTTCTCCTGGCAGAACTTTACCGATCCGTTCAGGGTTATAAAAGGGTTCGTTGAAGCGAACAGGCTCATGAAGGAGCTTAAGCCGTCGATCGTTTTTTCCAAGGGAGGATTCGTATCCGTTCCCGTTGTTTGGGCGGCAAAGAAAAATCACGTGCCGGTTATTATTCATGAATCCGATATGACACCCGGTCTTGCGAATAAGTTAAGCTTTTCTTCTGCTGTAAAGATTTGCTGCAATTTCCCGGAGACTGCGCAGATACTTCCTCAGGATAAAGCCGTTCTTACCGGTTCACCTATTCGTGCCGAGCTTATGCTCGGGGATGCCGGCAAAGCGGAGAAGATATGTAATTTCGCTGATCCGGCAAAACCTGTGATAATGGTTGTAGGGGGCAGTCTCGGTGCCGCTTCCGTAAATAAGATCATAAGATCGATCCTTCCGAGACTTACGCAGAAGTTCAATGTACTGCACTTGTGCGGTAAGGGTAAGCTTGATGAATCGCTTGTCGGAACAAAAGGATACTTCCAGATGGAATATGCGAAAGACGAAATGAAGGATCTGTTTGCGCTTTCGGATATAGTTGTATCCCGTGCGGGAGCAAATGCAATATGTGAGCTTTTGGCGCTTCACAAACCTAATCTGCTCATCCCGCTCCCTGCGTCCGCATCAAGAGGAGATCAGCTTCTTAATGCCGAATCGTTCAGGAAACAGGGTTTTTCGCTCGTTCTTGATGAAGATAAGGATCTGACGGAAGATTCTCTTTACAATACTATATGTGAACTGTATGACAGGCGCGAGGAATTCAGAAAGGTCATGTTAAAAAGCGATCAGACAAACGCGGTTGCCACAGTGATCAAGCTCATAGAAGAAAACAGCAAGTGTTAATAAACATCCTGTATGAAGACAATTCTATACTGATCATAAAGAAGCCGGCCGGACTGGCTACTCAGTCCGCAAATATCCGTCAGCCGGATTGTGTCAGTCTGTTAAAAGATCATCTGAAAAGGACAGATTCCGGAAGCAACGCGGAGCCATATGTTGGTGTAATCCACAGGCTTGATCAGCCTGTAGCAGGCATTCTTGTATTTGCGAAGAATAAACGTGCTGCCGCCGCACTGTCTTCTCAAGTGCAAAGCACGCTCATGAACAAGCATTATTCCGCACTTGTCGAAGGTGTTGTAGACGTTACCGAGGAAACTGTTCTTACCAACCTTATGTACAAGGACGGAAAAATCAGCAAGGCTGTGATCGTTGACGATACCGACAGAAACGTACCCGGTGTTAAGATACAGGAAGCAACGCTTAAATACAGAACGGAACATATATTTGAATCAGAGAACAGAACAAGGCTGTCGATAGATCTTATAACAGGACGTTTTCATCAGATAAGAGCCCAATTGTCTAATATAGGTCATCCGATAGTCGGGGACAGAAAATACGGAGCCGTTACAACATACTCGTCGGGAATAGCGCTTATTGCCGACAAACTCGAATTCGTTCACCCCGATACGGGCGAAAAAGTTGAAAAAGTCGTTGACTTTTCCTTTTCTCTCTGATAACATATACAAGTCGCAAGACAAAAGGCATATATGCACGAGTGGCTCAGTTGGTGGAGCGCGACCTTGCCAAGGTCGAGGCCGCGGGTTCGAGTCCCGTCTCGTGCTCGAATGAACAAGCAAAGAGGGTATCCATAATAGGATACCCTCTTTACTTATTGTTTGAGCACCTCCGGTACTCAAACGGGTTAGTATCTCGGCGACTGGAAAGTCGCCTCGGTCGGTGCTAAACAGGCGCCACCGGCGCCTAGCACCCCGTCTCGTGTAATTTGGAGCTCAGACGGAGACTCGAAGGTTCGAGTGTCTCCGCTTCGCTCCGGTCCGCGCAAAACCGACGTCCTATTAGTTTGCAAAAGAAAAGGACTCTGGGCCCTTCACTTTCAGCAATGGGTCAAGCCCACTCTTAACTATATGATAACATCTTTTTATGATTTATCAATCGGGGGTTGGAAATTCAACTAACCTAAGACCTTTTGTAATTACGAGTATGCTGTTCATGATGAAGAGAGTTTTCTGATATAATTCCTGTTAGAATATATAAGTTAAGAACAACAAATTGGAGTTTTATGGAGGACAATCAAGATGAGTGATTTTAATGAATATGTTCGCAATAGTTTTTCTGAATCCGGCGATATTGTCATAAAATCTATGATGGGTGGATACCTTGTATATTTTAATGGTAAGCTGATAGGTGACATTTGCAAAGATGAACTATTTATAAAGAGAACTCCTACATCTGACAGACTGCTTGCAGATTCCGAACTGCGTTATCCGTATGAAGGTTCAAAGACCTTGATGCATGTATTTGATAGTTTTGAAGATAGGGCTTTAATTCTGGAACTTCTGGATGGTATGTATGCTGAACTTCCGGAAAAAAGACCCGCGAAAACCAAATGAGAAAGACAATTCGAATTTGTCGGGATGAGGGCATAAAGCGATGATTGAGACATATAATCAGAAGGTGGATTTTGTGGAATTGAAACGGCTAGATGAGATAATGGAGATGTTATGAAAGTATTAGTTGTATATTGTCATCCAAGTAAAAACAGTTTTACACATACGATAAAGGAATCCTTTATACGAGGGCTCGAGGATGCAGGCCACTCTTATGAGGTTTCTGATTTGTATGCACAGGGATTTAATCCGGTCATGTCAGAAAGTGAATACATTAGAGAAGGATTTTATCGATTAGAGAATCCTGTAGAGAAAGACATTCTTAATGAGCAGGCGAAGATTAATTCGGCCGACATTGTTGTATTTATTTATCCTGATTTTTGGACGGCTTCTCCGGCTATGCTTGAGGGATGGTTCCAGAGAGTATGGACATATGGTTTTGCCTATGGAGATAAACCTTCGATGAAAACTATGGAAAAAGCCATGTTTCTTATTACAATGGGAGGATCATTAAAGGATGATATCAGGTTGCAGCAACTTGAAGCTATGAAGACTGTTATGGTTGGTGACCGAATTCGTAACAGGGCAAAGAAATGCGAAGTATATGCTTTTGACGAAATGACCAGAGGCTATGGTAATGGTATAAATAGAGAAGAAAGAATCGAAACATTTTCGCAAAGGGCATATGATTTGGCGAAAGGATTAAGATAAGAATAGTGTAGATATTAAATATTGCATTGGAGCTTGGTATTCTTGCTACGCAGTTTGTTATCAAGAGAGACCTGCGGATTGAATGACAGTGAAAATCAGAGCGTATAGTATATGGTGTGGGAAATAATTGCGTATTTGCAAATACGGGAGGATTAGACAGTGAATAAAGGTATGATCAACAGGCGGATTCCGGGCAATAAGGGGTACGAAAGCCGGTATATATTATCTAAAGTAATAGTATTTATAGCAGCACTTATTCAGTGAAAAAGTGCAAGAATTTGAAGGGATGCTGAAGGAGGAAGGGAAGATCGCAGAAGATAATATGATTTTTCAACACAAATAAAGGACATCCAATCGGATGTTCTTTTTTTGTGCTCTTGCAATTGTATTGACCCGCACTATAATTTATAGTACTATATATTATAGTAAACCTGAAAGGAGATATACATGTCCACTATTGATCTCATTGTCTTAGGGTGTGTAGCAAAACAGCCAAGAAGTGCATATGACATCCAGAAGGATGTCGAGGAGCATAATCTGACAGAATGGACGCGAATAAGCATACCGTCCATATATAAAAAGGTTCTTCGGCTTAAGGAGGAAGGCTATATGGAAAGTGAAGAACCGGAAGGAGACCGCTTCTCTAACAAAACCATGTATCGTATCACGGATAAAGGGATCAGATATATGGAATCTTTAATGTATGAGTGTTCGGTACAAAAGCCCAGGATCATAATGGATTTTAATTCGGTAATCTGCAACTTGAATAAAGTTGACGAAAAAACCGCCTTAACACTTATAAAAAACATAGAGAACGGAATAATTGAGGCAAAACAGTTTTACAGGACATCATCGGAAGACCATGCAGATATCCCTCTGGTCGGAAAAACAATAATGGAACAACAGGAAAAGGTATGTGACACCCTGCTGGAGTGGGTACAGGACCTTTATATAAGATACAAAAAGGAGATGAAAAGATGAACAGTTATGACAATTTCTTTCTATCGGTTGATAATATGGAAAGCGCAAAAAACTTCTATGGCGATATATTGGGTCTTGACTTGAAGTTTGACTTTTCCGACATCGGAATGACTGCATTTAAGATTGGATCAGAGGAACCGGCTATCATACTAAAGGATAAGAATAAGCATCCCGATGCTAAACCTTCGATATGGCTTGTCGTTGACAGTGTGTCGGAAACATATGAGTTGTTAAAGTCAAAAGGTGTAAGTTTTATAAGTGAACCGTTCAGAATACGTACCGGAAATGCCGTGGAATTTGAAGACCCATTCGGAAACAGAATCGGTATCACGGACTATGACTGATGTAATGATATATAAAGACAATGACGGATAATGTGCAAGTAATTGATAAGTTAACAGTTTATATTGATGATCCTTTCTGGGTTGGTATTTTTGAGCATACGGAAGCCGGGAAATTATCTGTATCAAAAATAACTTTTGGGGCAGGACCCAAGGATTATGAAGTTCAGGAATATATAATCTGAAACTATTATCGAATCAAATACAGCCCCGTCTCGTGCATGAGGTATTAATTTTTTTTGACTAGGATCATTCTGTAACCCGTTCCAATATGAGTTTGAATATATTCAGGATGGGCGGTATCTTTCTCGATCTTTTTGCGAAGTGACGCCATGAAAACGCGTAGGGATGCAACATCACTATCAACGGAATTACCCCATATCATATCTGTGATATATGTGTGTGTCAGCACTTTTCCTGCATTTCTGGACAGGAGGGACAAGAGTTTGTATTCGATCGGAGTCAGTGACAGCTCCTCGCCATTAAGATATGCGGTTCCTGCTGAATAGTCCACAACAAGATCACCATTTTGAAATACCGATTGGCTGTCTTCCGATATACTGGACAGTCGCCTCTGGGCTACTCGTATCCTCGCCATCAACTCCTCGATGGAGAACGGCTTGGTCAGATAATCATCGGCTCCGTTATCAAGAGCGGAAATTTTATCGGAATCCTCACCTCGAGCACTTACTACAATAATGGGTATATTATTCCATTCACGTATTCTACTGATTAATGTTACCCCGTCCATATCCGGAAGCCCGAGATCGAGCAGAACTATATCGAATCTGTTGGTTGACAGTGCTATGAGGCCTTGTCCGCCATCGTTTACACATTCGACGTTATATCCGTTTGCCGACAGTGTTGTAGTCATCAGCTTCCTTATTTGCCGGTCATCTTCAACGACCAGAATATTGGTTTTATTATTCATTGCCGCCCACCTTTTCGGATTCAGGTAGAGTAAATGAGAATGTCGCTCCGCACGGAATTGTTGAAGTCACTTCAATCTGGCCGCCGTGAGCTTCTATTATTGACTTACAAAGTGCCAGCCCCATTCCCATGCTTCTTCTTGAGTCAGATACATCCTTTTTTCCGTTATAGAACATTTCAAAAATGTGTGATTTTTCTTCGTCGGAAATCCCGGGTCCGTTGTCGCTTACCGATACAACCACATTTCCGTCCTGTCTGTATGTTGCAAGGCATATTGTTGAACCCTGTGGTGTATATTTAACGGCATTATCCACAAGGTTGATTATCACCTGCAGGATAAGATGTACATCCACATTGACAAGGATCATTTCACCGAATTTCTTAACCTCTATGATATGATTTTTTGCATGCCGGTCTATATGATGCATTGCCTCATCAATTATATCATCAAGAACCTCATCGGAGCGATTGAGTTTCATTTCTCCGTTTTTGACACGGCTGACGGATAACAGATTTTCGACCAGATTGATCAGCCATTGAGAATCATCATAAATATCCTGAAAAAGCTGTCTTGTTGTTTCAGAATCGAGTTTGCCATCGGACTGAAGCAGTACGCTTGAATTCCCTGATATTGAGGTGAGAGGTGTGCGAAGATCGTGGGATATGCTTCTAAGCAGGTCTGCCCGTAATCGTTCATCCTGTGTCTTTAGCTTTTCCGCTTCTTTTTCATTGGTCGCTCTTATATTTTCCATAGCCAGTTCGCACTGGCTTAACATTGCATTTATGATGTCGTTTGTAAGTTTATCAGAAAAACCGTGTTCTGACATGATACCTACAACTCCGTATGTATGACCGTTTATCGCCAGCGGTTTGTATATCCCCTTTGCAGACGGATACACGTTGGTTTGGCGTCCTGCATCCTTTCCGCTGCAAAGAGTCCATTCAATACAGTCCGCTTCAATCTCGGTTTCAAATTCTTTTTTACAATCATCGGGAAAGAATAATCTCGTGTTTTTGGGTGGATCGGATAATTGTATGAGAATGCTCCGTCTTATGAGCTTTTTTAGCTGCATTCCCGTTATGGTAGCAACCTCTTCGTAGTCCGTGGCTTTATTAAGCAGCTGGCTCGTATCAAACATGATCCGTGTTCTGACCCTGCCATCTTCTGCCTGTCTAAGCATCTGCCGGAGCTGATCGGCCAGAAGACCTGCCAGAAACGAGACAATGAACATTACCGCAAATGTCATTATGTAGTCAGAATCATAAGCAAGCAGAGTATATTTGGGTTCGATAAAGAAAAAATTAAATACGACTACACATATCAGGGATATGATCGCGTTCACAAGTCTTCCTGACACTCTTACTGCAATGATCTGAACTGCAAGAATATACCAGGCTATTACCGTGACATCAGAGAAGCCGAACTTATGGAAGACAATACCCAACAGTGTCGCAAAGAATACTGTTGCGATAATAAAAGCCACATCCCTGATATCTCCCATGTGATCCTTTATATCAGTATCTTTGTTGTTGCCTAATATAAGACTGATCAGATTTTTAAACATTTCTGAATATCCTCATCCTTTCCCAGAACCAGAGCTCTGTCCATACCGGATAACGGTGTGTTTGTTGTTATATCCATGATCATTTTATCGTTATGTTTGATCGCAATGATGTTTATACGGAACTTCTTTCTTACATCAAGTTCACCGATAGTCCGCCCGGTCCATTTTATCGGTACATCAATTTCAACAATCGAATAACCGTCCTCTAACGATAAGTAATCAAAAATACTGTCAGAGCTGTATCTGATTGCTACCCAGTGTGCAACCTGTTCTTCAGGATAAACCACAAAATCCGCTCCGTTTCTTAGCAGGAACTTTTTCTGAACATCGTTTGAGGCTCTTGATATAACTTTTTTTGCTCCCATTTCCTTAAGTAACGAGGTTGTTTCAAGTGAACATTGAAAATCATCCCCGATAGTCACAACACAAAGATCATAATCCCGTACACCAAGCGATTCAAGGAAAGTTCTGCTGGTTGCATCGCCGATAATGGCATTTGAAGCTATTTCCAGCGAATCCGAAACGCGGTCCATATGCTTATCAATCGCCATTACTTCATGACCGAGTTCACGAAGCTTTACTGTAGTGTTCCTGCCGAATCTCCCCATTCCGATAACCAATACCGATTTCATGTTCAGGTTTCTCCTTTAATATTTTTTCTATTTACCCTATGGAAATATCTTCGGTTGGATACTTCCCCTGCGTTTGTTTATAAGTTATTGCTGCGAAGACCACAGTCATGCCCCCGACTCTGCCAAAAAACATCAGAAAGATCAGAATTGATCTGGACAGGATTGAAAGAGTGGGAGTTATCCCAAGACTGAGACCTACCGTACCTATGGCTGAAGCCGTTTCGTAAAGGCAGGTCAGTATGGGGATTTTTTCCACCTGACTTATGATCATGGCAGACGATATAAATAATGCCGAATACATAAAGAACAACGCGGCGGCTTTTTTAATTATTTCGTTTCTTATTGTCCGCCTGAATAGGGAAGTGACGTTACTGTCTTTAAACGTGGAGAATGCTGATGCAACAAGTACTATGATCGTAGTAACCTTCATTCCGCCCGCGGTGGATCCGGGCGCTCCGCCGATAAGCATAAGGATGATCATGATCATTTTACCGTTGTCGCTTAGGTTATCCAGACTCTGGGTATTAAATCCGGCCGTTCTTGTTGTTATGGACTGGAAAAATGAGGAGAGCAACCGTTCGCGCATCGGCAATGTTTGGAATTCAACCGTGAAAAAGAAGACAGCCGGAACAAGGATCAACAGAATTGTCATAAAAAGAACTGAACGGCTTTGAAGACTGTATCGGTGCCAGTTGAACTTGTTGACACTTATTTCCTTCCAGGTCAAAAACCCCAGACCGCCACAGACTATCAGCATCATTATGGTAAGATTGATGATAATATTGTCTTTATACGGACATAGGGATGAAAAATCCCCATATGAACCCATAAGATCAAACCCAGCGTTACAGAATGCGGAAACCGAATGAAATACGGCATACTCCAATCCTTTAACGGATCCGTATTCTTTTGAGAATACCGGATACATGATTAGGCTGCCCACAGTTTCAAAAGCAAGAGTGAGCTTTATAATAAACGATGTAAGTCTGAGTATCCCGCCTACTCTGTCCGCAGAGATCGCATCTTTCATGATCAACCTCTGAGAAAGTGAGATCTTTCTGCCTGAAAGCATGAATATCAGGAGAGTTACAGTGACAATCCCCAACCCTCCGATTTGGATCAGCAGTAATATAACTGTTTTACCGAAAGCCGACCAGTAATTCCAAGTGTCTTTTACAACAAGACCTGTAACACAAACGGCAGATGTTGATGTAAACAAAGCATCAAAATAAGAGACAGATGTCCCGTTTTTTGACGAAATGGGAATACATAACAGCAAAGAACCTATAAAAACTGCAAGTGCAAAAGCATATATGATAATCTGAAATGTAGTCAGTTTTATCTTTATCTTTGGATTCTTCATAGACATATTTAACTTCATTTTGGATTAATTCAGTATAAAGATATTAGCCAACATATTAAGATTGTATAAATGTTTTCCGGTTATGTGAAAAAAGACATTTATAAAAATAAGAATTCTGCGTGCCTTTGCCTCCTCTCATTGAGATTGTGCCCCCGGTTTTTTCGCCGAATGTTGCCAAAAGTGCGGTTCTGGCACTATCACTAAAGGGGCTGTGTTGGAACCGTTTCGCTTTAAATACTGCCAATCAACTCAACAAGAAAATCAAGGAATTAAATAGCTGCAATCTATTGTATTTGCTTGCTTTCAATCAATCTGTAAAAATCAACAGCTGCAGCCAGTTCGTCTTCGGTAGGGTTCTTTTTGTTCATGCCTCCGATAAGCTTAAGCGGGCCGAATGTATTGAACCCTTTGCATCCGTATGTTCCGATGCTTTCTCCTCCTCTACTCTCTACAATACCGCGGATATTTGATGAGAAGTCCTGATCATTGGCGGCACACGTATAGATATAGAAGACCTTCTTTCCTGCCGGGATTTGTCCGGCAGCCTTATTCACGGGTTCATAAAACTTTTTGTACGCGATTCCGGAGGCAAATCCGATCAGATCATAATCTGCCCACGGAAATGAGGCAGATACTTCGGATGCCTCAACAAGTGTAATGTTACAATCAGATGCAAGTCTCTCACATACTTTCTTAGTGTTCCCATGGTGTTTTGAAGCGTAGATAATTACTGTTTTCATTTTGATTTCCTCCTAATAAAGTTTTGTTTCAATTTTGTTTGTGGTAATGATATGGCTTCGGCTCGGATCAATTGTCATGAAGACTGCAACTGCAAAGGCCAGGACGTGACTGATAAGGAACGCGATCCATATCCCTGCAAGTCCTGAAATTTCACTGAGCCGGTAAGCGACGGGAATGCGGAATATAATGTAGTACAGGATCAGCAGTATCATTGCGGTTGATGGCTTCCCGATACCTGTGATGTATCCCTGCATACAGCTTGTCAGCATATATAATATGTATCCGACACTGATGATCTGAAAGAAAGTCGTAACAACGGCGGCAACATCTGCCCCTTGTCCGAATAGTCCGGTCAACTTTCCTGAAAACAGAATGACGAGAAAGGATAGTGCTGCTGTCATAAGACCGCCGATCAGCATTCCTGATTTAAGATAGTCTTTTGCACGATCCAATCTTTCGGCGCCTTTGCACTGACCGACTATGGAAGACATAGCCATACACATTCCCGTTGTAGGCATAAACATGATCAGTTCAAGATTCCTTGCAACACCGAATCCGGCTAGTGCAGTGACTCCAAAAGATGATACAAAAGAGATCATAACTGCCGAACTTACCGGCGGCATGATAGCCTGCATTGTGGTCGGAACAGACAGACTCAGCATTGTTTTGGCATATTCAAGTTTCATTTTGGAATAATCAACGATGAATAGTTTGTTTTTTCTGTAATACCATACGGAATAGATAAGGCACAGTATTTCGGATGCAACAGTCACTGCGGCTGCGCCGGCCAGTCCGAACGGTTTTATGAGAAAAGGATCCAGTATCGCATTAAAAACTACGGTTAAAATCATGCCTTTCATCTGGAAGACCGAATCACCGTAAGCTCTGAATATTGAAGTAAACTGCATATACAGAAACAGTGCGGCATTTCCTATCAGATATATCCGAAGATATAATAGAGCATCGGCGAAGAGTTCTTCCGGGGTTCCCATAAGTGAAAGGATGGGCGATAAAAGAAGCTCTCCAAGAATGCTTATGACTATTGAAATTATTCCTCCGACAAGCAGAACTGTTGCCGCAGCTCCCGGAATCTTATCATGATCTTTATTACCGACAAGATGAGCGAACATTACGGATATCCCGTTTCCCATACCCATAGCAAGTGAGTTCATGATGAGAACTATGGCTGTGCCCGCGGTCAGGGAGGACATACCATGCTCCCCGAGCATATTGCCGACCCAGAAACTGTCTACCATGTTATATAGCATGGTAAGTGTCATAGCCAGAAACAGCGGAATAAACATTTTCAAGAGTGAACGTTTTGTATCGCCGTTTACAAAATCAGTATTACTTTTCATTTTTTCCTCCTTTAATGCGTATATGTAGTATACAGTATAGTAGCTATACCCCCTGGTTCAAAAAAGCGCCGATCCGGGATCGGCCTTTTTGCTAAAACTTTTCAGGACAACTTATCAAGTTCTTTTTCGAAGTCCTTAAGGAATTCAAATATATATTTTTGAACGTTTGCCGGAATGCCATCCATAAGTGCGGCAAACTTAGTCCCCATAGTTTCATGCATCTTGCGGTGTTCGTCACGCGCCTTCTTTCCTTTCTTTGTGAGATACAGGTTGAGTTTGGAATCTGATTCGGGAGAAACCCTTTTTTCAACAAGATCTTTGTCTTCAAGCCTGTAAATCATTTGGGAAGCAGCACCCTTTGTTATTCCTCTGACCTTTGCCAGTTCAGTAACACTGATGCCTTCGTGATCGCCGATAATAGCCACGGTATGGATCTCGGGCTGGGTAAGTACGATGCCGGAGCAGTACTTTTGCGGCTTCTTTTCATATTGGCTGTATTTATGGATGGTTCTTTCCATTAACCAGGCAAGTTCTCGGTAGTCTTTCATGTAAACACCTCTGTATAGGACATAAACAGTATAGCAACTATACTCATTGATTATTATACACAACAAAAAAAGAATTGCAAGTTTTTTTTGACGGACGATTATCGGCATCTAAACTGCAACAGGAGCAGAATAAGCAGATATGGAAAGAGAAAAGTCGAAAAGAACGGGAAGCTGAAAGTAAAAAACAGAGTTTTCTGTTATAATTCTTATCGAAGCATTCAAGAATAAACTTCAAATCCTTGGTAATTAAGAATTAATGTATGAAGGAGAAAGATAATGAATGAATTGTGTTCGATAATCAAAGAGACGGTTGTTCCTAATTTTATTAATATAAGAACATCTCTTAATACTTATGACAGAGAAGCACTGTGCTGCGGAACCCCTTGTTGGAGATGGGCATATCATACGCTTCATTCAGCAGATAAGTGGTTTATTAACCCATGTGTATATGAAGAACCGTCGTTCCATGAAGAAGGACTTGATAATCCATATAATCCTTCATCTGTCATTTTGACAGATGATCAGCTTCTTGAGTATTTGGATCAAATTGAAAAGAAAACCTATGATTACCTTGATTCTTTGACGGATGATATGCTGTACGAATGCCCGGAAAACTGCGAACATACGCGAATGGAACTTGTTCTGCGCCAATTCAGACATATTTCGTTCCACACAGGAATGCTTAACGGACAAACCGCTGTTGCTACCGGAGAGTTTCCGACGTGGGTTTCTCAAGACTATATCAATTAAACGCAAGTGTTTTCCGCAATTTTGTCCAAGGCGGAGTAAAATCATAATGATATGATCGTCTCGTAAACAGTTGTTAAGCATTATGAGAAAGGATCATATTATGAAGAATGAAGTATTTGAAACGTTCAACAGCGGAAGACTTGAGGTTCCGGGGAAAGTCATCGAATTTGATGATATCGCCTGGACAAAGCATCCCACATTTGAGGGAGTAGAACTAAAACACATTGTAAAAGGGAGTGAAACGAACGGTGCATACAGTTTTCATCTCGTTCGCATAGCACCTAATTGCAGTATTAATGATCATATTCATGATCCGCAGTTGGAAACCCATGAAGTAATTGCGGGATACGGTGAATGTATCAATGATGGATCGAAGATTGAATATAAACCGGGTGTTATATCGATAATGCCGACAAAAGTTCATCATGAGGTTCACGCAGGAAATGAAGGACTCTGTTTATTTGCGAAGTTTATGCCGGCTTTATGCTGAACTTGCATCTTACCCCATAGAAATTACAACTCACCTCATCAAATATTGATGAGGTGTTTTGCCTTTATTGCCACCGGTGGCTTATTCAAAATAAGGTGCTTGAATATCGGTTTTCAAAGGAATAAAATTAATACTGTAGGTGCTCATAACCTTAATCTGAGGGGCGAGCCTTTTAGAAATTTAATAAGGAGGAATAAGGTATGATTAGTTTCTTTCTGTGTTTGGCGATCCTAATTGCAGGCTACTTTGTCTATGGTAAGTTCGTTGAGAGCACTTTCGGACCGGATGACAGGGAAACACCTGCCGTAGCGATCAATGATGGGGTTGATTACGTTGTACTTCCGCAATGGAAACTGTTTATGATACAGCTTCTTAATATTGCGGGACTTGGACCGATCTTCGGCGCACTGACGGGTGCTGAATGGGGTCCTGTAGTATTTCTTTGGATCACGTTCGGAACGATTTTCGCAGGAGCCGTTCATGATTATTTCTCGGGTATGCTCTCGGAGAGAAATAACGGTGATTCCATTTCCGAGGTTACCGGTATCTATCTTGGTAATGTCATGAAGAATATCATGAGAGTTTTTGCGGTTATTCTTCTTGTTATGGTAGGTACTGTTTTTGCAGTAGGCCCTGCAGGCCTTCTAAAAGTACTCTTTGCCAACAATGGTGCCGGAGGCGTTTTGGTTAATCCGGTATTCTGGCTCACGATTATTCTTATCTATTATTTCGTTGCAACATTTATTTCCATTGACAAAATCATAGGACGTATTTATCCGGTATTTGGTATCTGTCTCATTATTATGGCAGTCGGAGTATGCGTTGGTGTACTATCGGGTACTGCTAAAGGCATATATCAAATGCCTGAGATCTGGAGCAACTTCAGAAATATGCATCCGAGCGGAACTCCTATCTGGTCCTTTATGTTCATTACCGTAGCATGCGGTGCCATTTCGGGATTCCATTCCACACAGAGTCCACTTATGGCCAGATGTATAAAGAGTGAGAAGCAGGGCCATTTCGTATTCTACGGAGCAATGGTTGCCGAAGGTATCATAGCTCTTGTATGGGCTGCTGCAGGCTGTGCGGTTTATGAGGCTTCGGCACTTGTAGAGGTTGGTGGCGGTAATGCAACAAGCGTCTATGAAATATGTACGAAGACCATGGGTGGTGTAGGTATCGCTCTTGCCATGCTTGGCGTTATTGCATGTCCCATCACTTCAGGTGATACGGCATTCCGTTCGGCTCGTCTGACTTTGGCAGACTGGATGGATCTTGACCAGTCCAAGATGGTTAACCGTTTGAAGCTCTGTATCCCGGTACTTGGCGTTGGAGCTTTCCTGGGATACGGCAATACACTTGGGTTTATTGATTATTCGGTTATATGGAGATACTTCAGCTGGACCAACCAGACTCTTGCCATGATAGTTCTGTGGTCCGCATCAATGTATCTGTTCAAAGAGAAGAGGAACTACTGGGTTACCGTTGTTCCCGCAACCTTTATGAGTGCGGTGTCAATAACCTATTTCCTGATGGCACCCGAGTGTCTGGGGCTTATACCTTTCTTTAAGCAGAACACTACAGTTGCGTATCCCGGAGGTATCATAGCAGCTATCGTATTCCTGGGAATCTTTCTTCGTACAACAAAGAAAGAAGCTAAAGAATGATCATTGTTCCGAGACCGCTGACAAAAAACATACTGGACAGAGAAGTTCTGGCACAGGACAAAAAGTCCTGCCTTCGGGCAGGACCTTGCGGTCTGGGTGAGAAAGCCCTGTATCTTAACTCCTTTTATATTGACAGAATATATTACGTCAAATATGAGGATATAGCGAGGGTTTTTAAGCGCGTTGCCATGAGTAAGGGCGGCTTTACCGGGAAGGGTATATTCGGCTCCATACCTTATCTTGTTGTACAGCTTAAAGATGGTAGAGAGAAGCAGTGCAACTTTAAGATAGAGGAAGATGTGGACGCGCTGCTTCACCGGATCGAGAAAGATCATCCGAACATCCCGATCCACAGCGCACAGGCAGAGGAGCGGCTTAAAAAGGCGGAGGAAGAAGAGCGTAAGAAGTATTTAACTGAATTGTCTCCCGAAGCCGAAAAAACGGTGGCTAAACTTGAAAAAGCCAGGGATTATCTTAAGGAACAGCCGGACAAAGCAGACCGACTGGCTTACTGCGCCAAGCAGAAGAGAACCCTTGATTCCATTAGTCCGACCTACAGGCTTGTTGCGATCCTGATCCTTTTGGCGGGTATCGTAGCTGCTGTTTGGGGAATAGTTGCCTGGCTTAACCATACAATGAACGGATCGGTATATTTTGTCCTTTTTGGATTTGCAGCGATTTTCTTTGCAGCGGCTTCCCATGTACTCCCGTCGGGAACGAGAAACCGTAAGTATGGTGAAGACCAGTGGGAGTGTGCCCTTAAGGCACAGACTGAGTATATAAACAGAAAACAGGGTTTCCCGGTTCCGGCACATTATGCCCATCCCATAGTTCTGGATAGGATGATACGAGCGGTCAAAATGGGACGTGCCGTCTCCGTGGATGATTCGTTGAAGATTGTGAAGGATGACCTTAAGGCATTAAATCCCTCGGTAACAGTCACGCAAAAAGAATATGATGAAGTCGTGGTTGTTAAACCTTTATTTACTCTTATGGAATATTGTTGAAATCAGATCATTCAAGTGCCCGGGCGAAAGCTCGGGCACATCTGTTTTCAACATCCGTAAAATGATTTCCGCGGTTCCATTCAAATGTACAGTTTACCCCGCAGGATTTAAGGATGTCGTAAGAGTGTTGAATACATCCGTCCACAGTGGCCATAATCTTATTCTTTGTCTTTCCTTCACGGTCACCAAGGCTTAAATAAACTGTATTACACAGGATATAATTCTTATGAGAATCTTTCCACATGGACAAGTTGCCAAACCAATCATCAACCGTTACTGCTATAAGACAAAACGGCTTGTTTGTAAGATTTGAAAGAATACCAATAAAGGTTGGAATTATTATAGCATATGATTTGTTTGCGACTATCGTTTGTGATATAGTGGTTGTTGAATAATCAGTGTTGTAAAGGAGGGATAAGTAATGCTTATTGTAACAACTGAGACAATTAACGGTAAGAATCTGGAGATGCTGGGAACGGTTAGGGGAAGCACCATACAGACCGTAAATGCATTCAAAGACATAGGATCCGGACTTAAAACACTTGTTGGCGGAGAACTTGGTAATTACAACAAGATGATGATTAAAGCCAGAGAAGTTGCTACGGAAAGAATGGTGGAAGAGGCAGATAAGCTCGGCGCGGATGCGATCGTATGTATGAGATATGCGACATCGGCCGTGATGCAGTCCGCTGCGGAAGTTATGGCATATGGAACAGCTGTGAAATTTGTATAGATACTAATGGGAGCAGACTCCTGGTTAACATACCAAATCTGTGCAGAATCGGTCGAAATCGGTGTAATTTCGGCCGATTCTTTTTATTGCGGTATTTTAAGAAAAAAAGCACATAAGGAGGATAAAAAGTGTCATACGTAATAACCGGGCTTGTCATTGCTATATTTGTTGTTGTGGGATTAATAATCTCCAAGAAGGATGCAAAAGAAAGGGACGAAATGGTATCGAAGCTTTCCGAAGAGCAGAAGGAGTATCTGGAGACTACCGAAGTTGAGTTCGTTGGAAAGAATGCATGGATACAGGATGCACTTGTAGGCAAGATGGTTGATAAGGGAGCCAAGACAGATCTTCGCCTGTTATGGTACAACAAGACTATTGAGAACAACGAGTACGAGACGATCACGATCGCTGATGCAAGCATAAAGAAATCAGAACAAAAAGCTCACAACTTAAGAGTCGGTGATGCCGTTAAGATGTATTTTGCACCTGAAAAGACCACAGGAAGAGTCAAAGTGGTTTTCTAGTCAAGTTCTCAAACATGATAATACGATACCAAAAAGGTATCACCATCCTGTTGTTATATGTATTTTACTATAGCAAGTCCCGGGTGTAGTATAAAGTCAGAAAGAGGGATGAATCCCCACAGGCAGTCGGGTTACAAAGCAAAGGAGGCGGTTATCATGTTAAAGAAGATAGTAGAATTTTTCGAAGAGTATTATGCAGAGTTTTCACATTCAGAGAAATGGTAACAGAAGATAATGCTGTATATTTTTTTCCAACTCTAACGGGAGCGGACATTGTCCGCTCCTGTTCTTTTAGTTATCCGTGAATAAATCAATATGTGAACAAAACAATTGTTTGATATATGGTAAAAAAGAAGATATAATAGCTTCACTATACTTACGGAGAGAAAAGAAATGCAGGATAAACTTATAGATTTACAGCACATTACAAAGTCCTTCGGTAGTTCCACCGTACTGGAGGATTTAAATCTATACATCAGAGAGAATGAATTTCTGACTCTGTTAGGTCCTTCGGGTTGCGGTAAAACCACAACCTTAAGAATAATCGGAGGATTCGAATCTCCCGATTCGGGATCCGTCATGTTTGAAGGGTATGATATCACGTCGCTTCCGGCCAATAAAAGGGAAGTTAATACCGTGTTTCAGAAGTATGCTCTTTTCCCGCATATGACTATAGCGGAAAATATCGCTTTTGGACTGAAAATCCACAAAAAACCTGCATCATATATCAAAGACAAGATTAAATATGCGCTAAAGCTCGTAAACATGGAAGGCTTCGGCGACAGAATGCCCAACTCTTTATCGGGAGGACAGCAGCAGAGAATAGCCATAGCAAGGGCTATTGTAAATGAGCCGAAGGTTCTTCTGCTTGACGAGCCTCTTGGAGCTCTGGATCTTAAGCTCAGACAGGATATGCAATATGAGCTTATACGTCTTAAGAATGAACTTGGTATCACGTTCGTCTATGTAACGCATGATCAGGAAGAAGCACTTACAATGTCCGATACGATTGTTGTTATGAATCAGGGTTATATCCAGCAGATCGGCACACCCACGGACATTTACAACGAGCCCGAAAATGCTTTTGTTGCTGACTTCATCGGTGATTCAAACATTTTGTCCGGTATCATGATCAGGGATAAGCTTGTTGAAATACTCGGAGCAAGATTTGACTGTGTTGATACAGGTTTTGGTGAGAACAATCCGGTTGATGTGGTTATAAGACCCGAGGATATAGATTTGACAGAGCCCGAAAAAGGAACTATTGAGGGTGTTGTCACTGATGTCATATTCAAAGGTGTTCATTATGAAATGTGTGTAATGGCAAGAGGATTTGAATTCGTCGTGCATTCCACCAACTCTTTTGCCGTTGATTCAAAAGTCGGGATCCATGTAGATCCGTTTGACATTCAGATAATGCACAAGCCCGAATCTGAAGATGAGAAAGCCGTGGAAATAGATGAATGACAGTCGTACCAGATATCTTGCTTCTCCATATCTTCTGTGGAGTGTGGGATTTATAATCATTCCGTTAGGCTTAACTTTATACTATGCTTTTACAGATCCCGCCGGTGTGTTTACACTTGCTAATGTGGCGGATATCATTTCCTATGTAAATATCAAGGCTCTTATATTGTCAATATTATTCTCGCTCGGGTCTACTGTCCTGTGCCTTCTCATAGCATACCCTTTGGCATTGGTATTATCTTCTGTTATACGTAACAGTTCATCCGTATTATCGCTTCTGTTTATTCTTCCTATGTGGATGAATTCACTCATTCGTACATATGCGTGGCAGAACATACTTGAAAGAAAAGGTGTGATAAACGGTATTCTTACCGCCCTAAACCTTTCGCCTCTTTATATTATCAACAAGCCGCCCGCAATATTGCTCGGTATGGTTTATGATTTTCTCCCGTTTATGATCCTTCCCGTTTATAATTCCGTTTCCAGAATTGACAGGGATCTTATAAATGCGGCAAGAGATCTTGGGGCAGGTTACAGGGACATATTTTTACATGTTGTCTGGCCGCTGAGTCTTCCCGGAGTCATTTCCGGTATCATAATGGTATTCGTACCGAGTCTTACGACCTTTGTCATCTCGGATATACTCGGAGGCGGAAAGATCCTTCTTATAGGAAATGTTATTGAGCAGCTCTTTACACAGGATTCTGACTGGAACAAGGGAGCCGGCATTTCCGCCGTGCTTATGATTTTTATCGTGATAAGTATGATCATTACGGCGAAGTATGACAGGGAGGATATCAGATGAAAAAGACTCTCGGAAGTATATATCTGACACTTGTTCTGATATTCCTGTATGCACCGATCGCAACACTTATGATACTGTCGTTTAATTCGAGCAAATCCCGCTCCAATTTCGGTGGATTCACTTTCTCATGGTATTTGGGACTGTTTGAGAACGAAGCAATAATGAAAGCATTTGAGACAACGATCGTATTGGCGTTTATGTCTGCGTTGATCGCAACGATACTCGGAACCGCGGCATGCACCGGCATGCAGTTTATGAAGAGACGAAGCAGGAGCATCATCATGGGCATAACAAATATCCCAATGCTCAATGCCGATATTGTAACCGGTGTAAGTCTTATGCTTTTGTTCATTGCGGCGAGATCGACAATGGGATTTTCAACGGTGCTCTTATCACACATAACGTTCAATATACCTTATGTCATTCTTTCGGTAATGCCTCGCTACAGGGAACTGAACATAAGCACGTATGAGGCAGCGCTGGATCTCGGAGCAGGACCGTTCTATGCGTTTTTCAAGGTTGTGCTTCCGGATCTTATGAGTGCGATACTGTCCGGATTTCTCATGAGCTTTACGATGTCTCTTGATGATTTTATTATTACTCACTTTACGCAGGGACCGGGCTTCGATACTCTTTCGACAAAGATTTATTCCGAAGTCAAAAAGGGTATCAATCCCGAGATATATGCGCTGTCGACGATCATGTTCCTGACGGTGCTGATACTGTTATTCCTTGTAAATTACAGACCATGGACAAGACTTCCTGCGGGAGAGATCCAGGTTCGGACGAGGAAGGAAGTCGTGGTCGGCTCCGGAAGAGGAGGTGCCCTGTGAAAAAGTCTATTGCGCTTGTGTGTGCAGCCGGTCTTGCAATATCACTTTTGGGATGTTCCGGTAATGCCGCTTCCAAAGAAAAAGATGAAAACAGTCTCTATGTGTATAACTGGGGCGAATATATTGATCCGGAAGTACTTACCATGTTCACGGAAGAGACAGGTATAGAAGTTATCTACGATGAATATGAGACTAATGAGATCATGTACCCGAAGATAGAAGCCGGCGCGGTCAGTTATGATCTGATCTGCCCCAGCGACTACATGATAAACAAAATGATTAAAAACGATCTTCTTCAGCCGGTTGATTTTAATAATATTCCGAACCGTGTGAACATCGGGGACGACTACTGGGAGATGGCAGAAGGTTTTGATCCCGGCAATGTATATGCAGTGCCTTATATATGGGGAACCGTAGGAATACTGTACAATAAGACCATGGTGAAGGATAAAGTTGATTCGTGGAGCATTTTGTGGGATCCCAAGTATAAAGATGAGATACTGATGCAGGATTCCGTCAGGGATGCTTTCATGGTTGCGGAAAAGTATCTCGGTTATTCCTTAAACACTACCGACGAGGACGAGCTTCAGGAGGCGAAGGAACTTCTCCAACAGCAAAAATCACTTGTTCAGGCTTATGTCGTTGATCAGGTTCGTGATAAGATGATAGGAAATGAAGCTGCGATGGGAGTAATCTATTCGGGAGAAGCGATATATACGCAGCGGGAAAATCCCGACCTTGAGTATGTTATACCCAAGGAGGGATCAAATATTTGGATAGATTGCTGGGTAATACCGAAGAACGCCAGGCACAAGGAGAATGCGGAAAAATTCCTTGATTTTCTGTGCCGCCCTGAGATCGCATATATGAATTTTGATTATATAACCTATTCTACACCCAATATCCCGGCACGTGAGCTCATTGAGGAAGAAGACATCAGAAATTCAGAGATCGCATTCCCGAATCTTGCCGATTACTCTTTGGAAACCTATGTAAGTCTCGGCGAGAAAGCTGATCGTCACTTAAGTGACTTATGGAGAGAAGTCAAGTCATATTAATGCGAATTCTCATAAAGCGCATCCCAAAGTCCGTTTTCGAACAAAGCGCATTTTTCAAAAATAGTGCACATAATCTCCGTATCATTCTGTGATATTGACTCGCTTTGCTTATCCAGAATGTCGATCCACATACGGGTTGCACCTACATAGCTTTCACATGTATATGCTTCAAACCATGATTTGTATTTTGAAGAAGCAATTTCTTCGGGATATTCTTTGATCAGGGTTTCGCTTACATATGCATAGAGCCATGCACATTGCAGCAGCGCTGTAAGTCCGCCAAGAAGACCGTACTTATCAACACTTTCCTTCTGAAAAGCAACGTAATTGGAAATGGCCGGTATCTCATTGCTCTTTACAAGTTCGTCTTCGCTTACGCCAAGGTTTTTGAGGTTTGGACGATGTACCTTTTCAAGCTCTGTCTGCGTTTCGTCTATTACCGCGGAAACGAATCCGGTAACTTCATCGCTCTGGGAAAGGCCTCTGATCCGCTTTAATGTTTCAACATACTCCGTAAGATACAGATAATCCTGAAGCATGTAATTCTTAAACAGTTCATCCTTTAATGTGCCTTTTACCATTTCGATCACAAAAGGTTTTTTTGTCGCCCGGTTCCAAGATTCCTTCGTTCTTTGATACAGTGTTTCTGATAGTTTCATAACAGCCTCCTTATTTATCTTCATTTAATATTGTGTAATTATGGCAAAGCGGGCCGCTGCCTTTTCCAAGATCAAGCATTGCCGCAAGAGCACCCGAAATGTATTCCTTTGCTTTTCTAACCGCATCATCAAGCGTATCGCCTTTTGCAAGGTTGGATGCTATGGCGCTTGACAGCGTACAGCCGGTACCGTGAGTGTTGGGATTATTGATCCTTTTTCCCGTAAACCATACATGTCCGCCATCGCGATATAACAGGTCATTGGCATCGTTTATCTGATGTCCGCCTTTGCAAAGAACGTTGCATCCGAATTTATCATTTATGAGCTTGGACGCTTCGATCATATCTTCTTCGCTAGTTATACTTATCCCTGACAATACTTCCGCTTCCGGAATGTTGGGGGTGATAACATCTGCCAGCGGAAGCAGTTCCTGCTTTAACGTTTCTATGGCATCATTACTAATTAGCTTTGCTCCGCTTGTTGCAACCATGACGGGATCAACAACGATATTTTTCGCATCATACTGCTTAAGCTTTCTGGCAATGGTTATTATAAGTTCGCTTGAGGAAACCATACCGGTTTTGATGGCATCGGGATAAATATCGTTAATAATCGCGTCAAGCTGCAACGACAGAAATTCCGGTGTAACCTCCATGATTCCCGTAACTCCGGTAGTGTTCTGTGCGGTAAGTGCAGTGACAGCAGACATGGCATATACGCCGTTTGCCGTCATGGTTTTAATGTCTGCCTGTATACCGGCACCTCCGCTGGAATCACTTCCGGCGATTGTTAATGCTGTTTTCATTTTGTTACCTCCCAACCATTTTAGCCGCAGCTTCTTTCAGTTCCTTTGTTGCGGCGACAATATCTTTTTGAGCGTAAATCGCACTTATCACGGCAATTCCGCATATTCCGCTTCCGGACAGTTTTGTAACGTTATCTCTTGTGATCCCGCCTATTGCTATAACCGGAATTGAAACGGCTTCGCATATGGCTTTCAGAGTATCAAACGGAACATCGATCGCATCGTCTTTTGATCCGGTGGGAAATACTGCTCCGACTCCGAGATAATCAGCTCCGTTCTTTTCTGCCAGAACAGCTTCTTCGACAGTACCTGCTGATACACCTATGATCTTGTCGGGACCAAGCTTTGTACGGACATCTCCCGCTTCCATATCACTTTGGCCTACGTGGACTCCGTCTGCATTCATTTTGACTGCTATATCAACATTGTCATTGATCACAAAAGGAACATTGTATTTTCTGCACAATTGAGCCAGTTGTTTTGCCTCTTCGAGAAATGTTTCCTCATCCAATGATTTTTCCCGCAGTTGGATAAATGTTGCACCACCATCAAGGCTCTCTTTTACCACTTCGTAAAGAGTCCTGCCGTTGAGCCAGTGCCGGTCGGTTACTGCGTATAAAAGCAGATCCTTTTTATCGCACTTCATACTTTGCCCCCTTATCAAGGTCTGACGGATTCATGTTGTAGATGGCGTCGATAATACGGTTGCGGTATGTGGAGTTCCCGTCTTCCGGCTTCATGTTATTCCAACCGATCTCGCCGGCAAGACCCATTGTGCATACAGCTGCGGCGGCGCCTTCCAGAAGATTGTCGGGATTGGCTACAAGAAATGCGGTCATCATTCCGGAAAGCTGGCATCCTGTACCTGTGATCCTTCCCATTTCCGGACGTCCGTTTCGTATCACAAAACATTTTTCGCCGTCGCTGACAAGGTCGATAGCACCTGTAACCGCAACGATCGAGCCGGTGTTTTTGGCAAAGTCCTTTACAAATGAGACTGACGAATCAAGAGAGTCCTCGGTTACCGCGTCTGCTATATCGGCATCCACACCTTTTGTTGTGCCGCTACCGAGAGCCAATGTCTTGATCTCGGATATATTACCCCGGATCACTGTGAACCTTACCTTTCTGATAAGCTCAACGGCTGTATCTGTACGAAGCTTTGATGCGCCTGCACCCACGGGATCGAGCAGTACCATATGATTTAATTCATTTGCTCTTTTGCCTGCGAGGAACATTGCTTTAATGCTGTTCTGATTAAGTGTTCCGATATTGATGTTAAGCCCTCCGCAGATTGATGTGATATCTACCACATCCTCGGGCTCGTCTGACATTATGGGGCTTCCTCCGCATGCAAGCAGTACATTTGCCACATCGTTAACAGTCACATAATTGGTGATATTGTGGACCAAAGGTCCGGCTTTTCTAACATTTTCCAAACATTGTCCTAACATTTCTTCCTCCTGTTTATACCTATCAATCAAACCGCCGTATATTACCGATAAAAAAACAGATATACCGAAGTTCGATATATCTGCTTATAACAAACAAAAGCAACTATATTTCCCTCCGTTGGCATTACCCAAATCAGGTTAACGGGTCCAGGATATGATCCTGTTCTCAGCCTGTCACACAAGCTCCCCAATTGTATATAAAATACACTCGTTCGAGTTATCCGTTTTTTATCATTGCATATTATAAGCGCAGTATTTGAAAATATCAATTCATTTTTGGGAAACGGGCAGTTGCTTTCAGTGTAAAACGTGCAAAAATCAGTGCAGAATCGGATGGGTCGGTTTTGATATAATAATATATACCGTGTGAAAATCATACAGTGTTTTGCGTGAAAGGAGAATACGTATGAGAAGACATTATCTCGATAATATCAGATGGATAACGATACTTACGGTGGTCGTATATCATGTTTTTCTTAAATACAGCGCTGTTGTACCCGGCATGGGGAGACCATTTTACGAAGTCCAGTATCAGGACGGACTCATGTATTTTCTGTACCCGTGGTTTATGATAATACTGTTCATAATATCAGGCATGAGTTCAAGGTACTATCTGGAAAATCATTCGATAAATGAATTCGTTAAGTCAAGAACTCTAAAGCTCCTTGTTCCGTCTACCATAGGAGTCCTCGTGGCAGGATACCCTGAAGGATATTTCAACGTTGCATACAGTGGCGGGCTCGAGCAGATACAGTCTACACTTCCTGCTCCAATAGTGTTTCTTATCATTTTAGCCAGCGGAATCGGAGTAAAGTGGTTCATACAGATGCTGTGGCTGTATTCATTGCTCCTTGCGATCATTCGCAGATTTGAGAAAGGTACGATTTACGATTTTACAAAAAAGACAAATGTGTATGTTTTGATCCTGCTCGTCATTCCGGTGTGGCTGTCGGGTCAGATTCTTAATACACCGGTTATAGTCGTATACCGTTTCGGAATATATACGTTGGCATTTTTTCTGGGATATTTCGTATTTGCACATGACGAGGTAATAGACAGGCTGAGCAGGTGCAGGGCAGTGCTGATCCCTTTGGCACTCGGACTTGGAATAGTATATCTGATACTTCATTTCGGGGATAATTATGCGGATATGCCGGTGGTAGGTTCGGTGCCGGCGGTTGCTTTTGCATGGGCCGCAATACTTGCGATATTCGGAAGTGCAAGAGCGTGGGCGGACAAAACGGGGACGCTGTCATCATATATGACAAAAAGCAGTTGGGGAATCTACATTTTCCATAATATGATCATATCGGGAATGGCGCTGCTGTTTCGTGATCACACGTCACTTCCGGCGTTACTGTGTTACGTGCTTACGTTTGTTGCCGGACTTGGAGGTGCAATCGTATTAAATGAAATAATAAGCAGAATCCCGATAGTTCGCTGGTGCGTTCTCGGAATTAAGAAGAAATGCCAAAATGTGTGATCATTATTTACCGTAGGTACGATAATAATACGGATTGAGCGTTATCGCCATAGCGTACGGATTCTGGGAGGCAGTTTCGAGATTGAGCTCAGCCCAATTAAGAGTAGCCTGCATGGTAACCGGATCGGGGCTGGCTGATGCAAAGTGATGCGCAAGCGCAGCCTGATAGATAAGCTCATACCGGTTCAAAGCAAGTATCTGATCGGCATTTGTGCTGCTAAGAGCCGCCTGATTGGCTATTGATTTATTAACGTAATCGTTCCATGTTGACTGTGCAAGTAAAGCCTGAGCGATCAAAGCTTCGTTTGGTATAGCTTCGGCCTTGATATCGGTGGTCGCCGACGCTGTCATAATGACAGTTGTAACACCCAGCATAAGTAATATTTTCCTGATCATATCCCCGTTCCCCTCTTTCTTGGAATTCGTCAATCAATAATTACTTAATACATTTTATAGTAGTATTTTGATTCATGCAATACAATATATATATTATTTTGTTGTTTAGTGATAAAAGTTATGTTATTATTTATCAGAGTATAGATTTTCACAGTTAATGAGGGGAGAGTGTGAAAATGAAAAAAGGGGTAATACTGTATCTGTTTGTGACTGTAATTCTGTCACTTAGTCTTTTGGGGTGCAATGAAGCGGCACAAGAACAGGAGGCTGTGGCAGAAGAACTGCTGACGGTGGACACCATAGGTGCTGAAAAGGGATCGCTGGTTATCTCCGAATCATTTATGGGAGTTGTTTCTGCCGAGCAGGAACTTAAAGTGTATCCGCGAACTGCCGGAGAGGTGACGAGTATCAATGTCAAAGCCGGCGACTATGTCAACGCGGGAGATGTTCTTTTCCAGCTGAATGATGAATTTGCACAGCTGGATCTTAAAAGCGCCAAAACAAACCTGAGCAAGACCCAGGCAGAGGTCAAAAAGAGTCAGGGAAGCGAAGAGGTTCTTACGCAGCAGAAGGAGTGGCAGGCTCTCGAGAACCAGAACAGCAAGATTGCTGACAGCAATACAAGTGTCAGAACGGCCAGAGAAGATTACGACAGGCAGGTTCACTATCTTGGCGAGGCTCAGGATAAAGAGAACGAAGCCAACGAAGATTACAAAAAAGCCGAAAAGCGATACGATAAGGCAAAAGATATCAGGAACGATTACGAGGATCTTCAGAAGGAAGAGAAGTACTTCGAAGGAAGATCTCTAGAGGAAGCAGCCGGTATGACAACGGCTGAAGGTCCTACCCAGGCTCACATAGATGAAGCCAAACGCCTTCTTTCCAAGGTTTACGAAGGAGACAGCAGCAAGCTGTATCCGGAAGACGTGACTCCTGCCGGAGTTGCGGCCCTTAAGAGTACGAAGGATTCATTATATAACAAATATTCCGAACTCAAATCAGCAAGAGAATCCCAGGAAGACAAAGTTACAAGTGCAAAGAGAGCTGCCGACAAGGCGGACAAGACCCTTCAGGATGAGTATACCTCTTACCGGCAGGATGTTGATAATATGCTTGTCCGTGACATTTCGCTGCAGGCGGATAACAAGAGGATACAGCAGATCGATGTCAATGCCTCTTCTATCAATGTGGAAAAGGCTGAACAGAGCCTCGAGCAATATACCGTGACAGCACCGATTTCCGGTGTCATCGGAAAGGTCGGGATCAAACAGTATGAGTTCGTATCAACAGGTACCGAAGCACTGCTTATTGAGAATACGGACAATATGAAAATTGAGTTTTCGGTGACGGAAGAAATACGCAACAACCTGTACCAGGGTCAGACAGTTACAATAGAAAACGGCGAAAAAAAGATCACCGGTCAGGTAATAGAGATTCCGGAAGTTGCAGACGAGCAGAGCGGAATGTTCAAGATCAAAGCACAGATACCGGGAACTGCCGGAATACTCAGCGGTTCAAGAGTATCCGTTGTACTTGACAGCTATGTGGATAACAGCGGATTCGTGATCCCGAATGATGCGGTATATCATGCAAACGGAAAGGCATATGTTTTCGTTGCACAAAACGGTCAGGCTGTCAGAAAAGATGTTGTAACCGGCATGTTTGACGGTGACAGTATAGTGGTTTCCGAAGGGCTTGATGCCGGAGAAAGGGTGATCACCAGTTGGAATTCCGCACTTAAGGAAGGTGTTAAGATCAAGGAAAATCCTGTAAAGAACCCGGTTGTTTCGGTTAACACGCAGCCGGAGAAGGAATCGGCTCCGGTTACGGCAGATGCGCAAATTGTAAATGATGAATCAGAAAATGCACAGGGAGGGGACGATGCCGGCAAACCCGCAACGGTTAAGGCAACGACTACCGTTTTCATACGTTCAACCCCCGATAAGAACAGTAACGATAACAAGCTTGGCAAGGCCAAGGCCGGAGATGAGTTTACAATGCTCGGAGAGGAAGACGGATGGACAAAGGTCTTATTTGAAGGATCCGAGGCATTTATCAAGTCTGATTATCTGACAAAAGTAGATGATGGAGGGGAGGCGGAATAAATGGATTTCTTAACCAGACTTTCGCTCAAAAGACCCGTATCTACGCTTTTGGTGCTCCTTGTACTGATCGTGTTCGGCATATCGTCGGTGTTCTCGTTTGAGATGGAACTTGAGCCGCAAATGACGTTTCCTATGATAGCGATAAGAGTCAGCTACCCCGGAGCGGATCCCGAGACGGTGGATAAGCTTGTGGTCACACCGATAGAGGAGCTGGGATTAAAGCTGACCGGGATGATGGATAACTTCTCGGAGATATATACCGGAGAATGTCTTACCGTTCTTCAGTTTGATTACGATACCAAGATGGATGAGGCCTTTATGGATCTGAAATCCGAGATGGAGCGTCTGAATCTTCCGGATGGTTGTGAAAAACCGATAGTGATCAGAGGACAGAATACCAATCCTTTCATGAACTTTCAGGTCACTTCAAAGAGTAACCGTGATGTCCTGTCGTTTGTGAAAAACACTGTCAAGCCGAGTATAGAGAGACAGAACGGGGTTGCAGAAGTAAAAGTAGTCGGAGGCCGGGAGGAATACATCAGGGTACTTCTTAACGAGAGACTGATGGATCAGTACTCTGTCACAGTAGATTCCATCAAGCAGGCTTTGGCAGCCACGGAGTATAATGTCCCGGCTGATTCGATGAGACAGGGAAGTATGGATATCAAACTGTCCAGCACATCAAAGATCACATCGATAAGCGGGGTTGAATCAGTACCGATCAGGACCGATAACGGGGTGATTATCACATTAAGAGATGTGGCGGATGTTTCATATGCAATAAGAAAAGCTGACTCCATAAGCCGTCATAACGGCAAGGAAGATATCCGCGTTACGGTTACCAAGAACCAGATCGCAAGTACAGTTACGGCAGCCAACCAGGTTGTGGCGGAGCTGAATCGTATAGAGGCTGAAAACGAGGATATCAGTATCAACATTACGATGAACAGTGCGGACAGTATCATAACGTCCCTTAAAGAAGTAGGATTCACACTTATCATCGGTATATTGTTATCCATGTTAACGTTGTTCCTGTTCTTCGGGGATATCAAGGCCAGTCTCATTGTCGGAAGCTCCATGCCTATCTCGCTTCTTGCTACTCTTATCCTTATGGCATTTGCAAAGCTTCAGCTCAACATCATGACTATGGGTGGTCTGGTCATCGCAATAGGAATGATGGTGGATGGTTCCATTGTCGTATTGGAAAGCTGTTTCAGGGCTCAGGAGAGAGGACTTGATTTCAGGGATTCGGCACTTGAAGGCACCAAAGAAGTTACGGCATCAATCGTAGCTTCGACTATAACAACGGTTGTCGTATATGCGCCGATAGCGGTCATGGGCGGATTGTTCAGCCAGATGTTTTCAGGTCTGTGCGTAACGATCATATTTTCCATGCTCACTTCACTGGTCGTATCTCTTACCTTTATCCCGCTGTTCTTTGTGTTCTATAAGCCGGTGGAAAAGAAAAATGCCCATACTGTACTGCTCATGCAGAAGATCTCTGCACGCTATGGCAGGATGATACGTAAGATAATCCCGAGAAGGATTACAGTCCTGCTTGTGACATTCGTCATGGTCGGCCTTACGGTTCTTATGGCGATGAACATGCACGTTGATATGGAGTCGGAAGCTGACATGGGAGAGTTCGAGGTAACGGTCACAAACCGTAAAGGAATTGCAATGGAGGTTACGGATGAGAACTCGAAGCAATTTGAGACTGCGTTGATCGAGGATCCGGATATCGAAAACGTCGATTACAGCGTAGAGGGTAATGTTGCGACAATAAATGCCTTTATCCGTAAGGACTGCGGAAAGACAACCGCCCAGAAGGTTGACGAATACAACAGTCTGTGGTCAAAAGAGACAACCGCCGATATAGTTGTTAAATCGGTGTCCAGCGGAAGCAGCAGTGACGGTGCAGGTGCAAAAGTAACACTGACGGGTGTTGACTTCGAAGAACTTAAAAAGAATGTATATACAGCCATGGAGAAGCTCAAGACCATAGACGGGGTATTCAACGTGACATCCAAACTGGATTCCGGTGCGACCGAAGCCAGGATACATATAGATCCTAAAAAAACAATGGATGCAGGCCTTACACCCCAGGGTGTTGCGACAATGATAGCAAATGCGAACAAAGGCATAGAGGCGCTTAAGATAAAATCAAAAGGCGAAGAATACAAAGTACGCCTTGAATATCCTGAAGGACAATTTGATGATCTGTATAAGATCATGAGTCTTAAGCTGAAGGGTTCCGGAAACAGAATAGTCACACTGAGCGATATAGCGACTCTGGAATACGAGGAAGCCCCCGAGATGATCAGCAAGAGAAAGGGGATATATTCGCTCGAGATTGACATCTTCACATCAGAGGATGACAAATACAGGGTTCAGGATGAAGCCGATGAGATGATAAGTAAGATGGATCTTGGAAGCTCGTCATCCGGTATGGACTTTTTGACGGAATTCGAGAATAATGAGGTCAAGAAATTGCTTGTAGCAGTGGCAGCGGCGGTATTTCTTGTATTTGCCGTAATGGCAATGCAGTTTGAATCGCCCAGATTCTCAACAATGGTCATGATGAGTATACCGTTCTCGTTCATCGGTTCGATCGTGTTGATGTTTATTACTGATTCCACTCTTACATCGTCAGCGTTGTTAGGAACCCTGATGCTTGTAGGTATTGTTGTTAACGACGGTATCCTGTTCGTTGATACCGCAAACGGATTCAAGAGTGAGTATCCTATTGAGGAGGCGCTTGCAAGAAGCGGTGAGATCAGGATACGTCCCATTCTTATGACAACACTTACCACGGTCCTGTCGATGGTACCTCTTATTCTGAGTAAAGACTCCGGAGCAAGTATCATGGACGGTATGGGTCTTATAATCATCGGTGGACTTATGGCATCCACACTGCTTATTCTTATCCTGCTTCCGACGTTCTATATTTTGATCATGGGTAAGAAGGCAAGACTTGAGAATCTGAGAAAATTCCCTCCGTACGGCAAAACAGCGGAAGAAGTTGCTCCTTCGAAAAGAGAAGCAAGAAGAAAGAAGAGAGAAAAGCTGGCTAACAAGGAGCTTGAGGTAGTAACTCTCGAAGAGAATACTTCCGAAGACAAAGCTGTCAAAGCAGATCAATTGGAGCCACAGCCTCCGGAAGAAGAATAACGATTCAGAATTTCAATATATCAAGCAGCTCACACGGACTGTCCACGACGTGTTCGCATCCGGTAACGTTACCGAAACCGTATCTTGCGAATATGAACGGGCAGTCCGCTGCTTTACAGGCATCATGATCCATTACCGTATCACCGATGTAAACGGGATGGGACAGCTTGTGATCATTTATGATCTTTCGGATATTGTCTGCCTTAAGAAGCCCGGTATCACCGGGACACAGATGATCACTGATAATCGAACCGCATCCGGTCTTTTCCATGAACAGCTCTATGTATCCCTTTTGGCAGTTGCTTACGATAAACACCGGAGCGTTTTTCGAAAGCTCTTCCATAGTCTTGATTATTCCGTCATACAGCTTACCGCCGCATTCGCGAAGATAATCATCCTCATTCTTATATATGATCGGGGTAAGAGTTTCAATTTCCTTATCGCTTCCGTCCGGAAAAACATCTTTAATTATGTCGGCCATCGGAAGACCGAAAAGGCCCTTCAGCCTGTCGGCAGTTATTTTGGGATCATTGTATCCGTTATCGATAAATGCCCTGTTCCATGCATCTTTTACAATATCTGTCGAGTCCCACAGTGTTCCGTCGACATCAAATATTATCCCGTCGGTTAAAATCATCTCGTTCATCTTGTTTCCTGTGTCCGTGTTTTTATTCGTTTATGAAGATAAGTTAAATACCTGTACCATGCCGTGACGGCGCTGAGTACCCATACGACTCCTGCCGACACCCATATACCGATTTCTCCCATTCCCATATACTTGGTCATAAGAAGCGGAATGGTAAACCTTCCGATTACTTCCACGATTCCGTTGAACAGCGCAAAGAATGCATCTCCGACACCGGTAAGCACTCCGCGGATAACATATATCACACCGAGAGGAAGGTAGAACAGGCTGGTGATACGAAGTCCGAGCCCGCCGAGTTCTATAACCTTCGCATCCGATACAAAAAGCGATGTCAGTGCCTTTCCGAAGAACTGCATCATCAGAACCATTCCGGCAGTGAGAACTGCCATAACAAGAAATCCCTTTTTATATCCGGCATATACCCTGTCATATTTTTTGGCACCGTAGTTCTGACCGGAAAACGTTGCGAGAGAAGCGCCCAGAGTTGTATACGGCTGATGTATTAACTGTTCAAGACGGTTGGTGGCCGTAAATGCAGCTACAACGATGGTTCCGTATGAATTGACTATACGCTGGACAGCCATTGAAGATATCGCGATAAGGGCAAACTGAAGTGACATGGGAACACCGAGACGGAGTACTTTGTATGCCATCTGCGTCGATATGACAAAGTCGCTCTTTTCAAGTTTGAAGTAACGGTTTGTCATGCATGCGAATATCCAGCATCCGAGTGCGGCAACGAACTGAGAGATTATTGTCGCAAGCGCTGCGCCGTTAATACCGGTTTTAAGATTATATACAAAAATGATATCAAGGATGATATTCAGAACGGTTGACATTATGAGAAAATACAAAGGTGTTCTTGAATCCCCGAGAGCGCGGAGCATTGAAGACAGATAGTTGTACATGGATACAAACAGAAGACCGATGCACATATATCTTACATATGATGATGCGCTTGTAAGAATATCGGCAGGAGTATTCAGGAATCTTAAGAATGATGGTGCGAACGCATATCCGACCGTACCGAACAGAATCGGAACGACAAGCATGATCAGACCTGTGTTAACGATGCAGTTTTTAACTTTGCTATCATCGTTTGCACCGTAATACTGGGATACGATAATTCCTCCGCCTGTTCCTATGCCGTTGCACAGCGCAAAGAACATGAATGTTATGGATGCTGTAGATCCGACGGCGGCAAGCGCTTTTGCGCCTACAAACTGTCCGACTATGATGGAGTCGGCGACGTTGTAAATTTGCTGGAAAATGTTTCCGACAAGGGCCGGAAGCGCAAATATAACTATGTGCCTTACCGGGCTTCCGATCGTCATGTCCGTTGTTCGATCTCTCATGTTATCTCCGGATATCCCCAAATGACATAAAGTGTCTATCAGATGATAACATAAAACGGCAAATAGTAAAGAAGATTTTCATAATAGTATTGACACGGATGATCAGACGGGTTATTCTGTCAACAATGATCTTTACGAAAGAGAATTGTATGAACAAGACACTGTTAATGACAAATGCATCATCATTTTTCTTTTTTGCCTTTACGTCGGACCGATGTAAGGGATATTTGTGATGCAAGATCATGAGTTGAACTTACAGGCGGTCCGGAAACAAACCGGATCGCCTTTTTTATGCGCTATTGCACAAAACAGATTTATATCCGGAAGGAGAAACAAGAACATGGACAAAAAGAAAATAGCATACAGCGGAATAGAAGGAGCATTTGCCCACATAGTGGCGACTAAAATCTTTCCGGAAGATGAAACGGTTTCATTTACAAACTTTAAAGATACATATGAAGCCGTTGTGTCAGGAAAATGCGATTATGCGGTTCTTCCTATCGATAACAGCTATTCGGGCGAGGTAACGGAAGTGATGGATCTTTTGTTTGAAGGAGGACTGTATGTCAATGCACTTTACTCCCTTCCGGTCACCCAGAATCTTCTCGGAGTCGCAGGAAGCAGTAAGGAATGTATCAAGAAAGTTGTCAGCCATCAGAAAGCACTAGAGCAGTGTGATGAATACATCAGAAGCAACGGATATGAAACGGTTGGGGCATCCAATACCGCGATAGCGGCCAGAGAAGTTGCAAAGCTTAACGATACATCGATAGCTGCGATAGCAAGCATAGAGACAGCGGAGATATACGGCCTTAGTGTTATTGAAGAGCAGATAAACGAAAGTGATGACAACACGACAAGATTCGTCGTTCTGTCGCGGTCAAAAGGAAGGATCGGGTTGTTTGAAAAGGATGAGAGCTTTATAATGCTGTTCACGGTAGATAACAGTGCCGGTGCACTTTTAGGACCTCTGCAGACAATAGCAAAACATGATTTTAACATGAAAGTACTTCACAGCAGACCGTTAAAAAAACATAAATGGCAGTATTACTTTTATGTGGAGATAGAAGGCGATCCGGATACCGAAGCCGGACACAACATGGAAACGGAACTTAAAGATGTGTGCTCGTACATTAAAATACTCGGACCCGGAGCAAAATAGGAGGAGAAAAGATGGGAATGATTTATGAAAGGCAGCTGGCGATACCTGCCGAGGTAAAGGAAATGTATCCACTGACCGCCAAGATGAACAAGACGATCCAGGAGCGTAAAGCCGAGCTTGAGGCGATCTTTGACGGAAGAAGCTATAAGCTTGTTCTTATAATCGGGCCGTGCTCCGCTGACAACGAGGACTCGGTAATGGACTATATAGGAAGACTTGTTCCCGTACAGGAAAAAGTAAAAGATAAGATATTCATTGTTCCGAGAATCTACACGAACAAACCACGTACGACCGGAGAAGGATACAAAGGAATGCTCCATCATCCCGATCCGACGGGAAAAGCGGATCTGTTTCACGGAATCGCAGCAACTCGTCATCTGCACATGAGGGCTGTGATGGAAACGGGATTTGCCTGTGCGGATGAGATGCTCTATACGGAAAACTACGGGTATCTTGATGATCTGTTAATTTACGTAGCTGTCGGTGCGAGATCCGTGGAAGATCAGCAGCACAGACTCACATCAAGCGGGATAAGCGTTCCGGTAGGGATGAAGAATCCGACATCGGGTGATTATCAGGTTATGTTAAATGCCATTTGTGCCGCAAGGAATCCGCACACGTTCATTTATCGCGGCTGGCAGGTTCATTCCGAGGGTAACCGATATACTCATGCGATACTGAGAGGATACACGGATCAGCACGGATCCATGAGACCCAATTATCATTACGAAGATCTTGTCAGACTGTGCAACTGTTATGAGGATAAGAAGATAGACAATCCGGGATTGATCGTGGATACAAATCACTGCAATTCGCACAAGATTGAATCGGAGCAGCCGAGGATTGTAAAGGAAGTGATACATTCGGCAAAACATGATCAGAGAATCGCAAAAATGTTAAAAGGCTTCATGATAGAAAGCTATATAGAAGACGGAGCTCAGGAGCCGGGAGGCGGATGCTACGGTAAATCAATAACCGATCCGTGCCTCGGATGGGACAAGACTGAAAAGCTCATTTACGAGATTGCTGATATGATCTGAACTTCGGTGCCAGTATACGTGTTAAGAAAATGATGAGGCCGGCAATGGACAGAAGCAGTCCGACGCCGGTACCATTCGGCGTGTACCGCATCTCTATGGTATGTTGTCCCGAAGGAACATCAAAGCATATCAGCATATCAAGTGCTTTTCTGCCGGCAAGTTTATTTCCGTCGCACATGATCTCCCATGAGTCCTCATAAGGTATGGAAACAACAACTGTAGTATCTTCCTGCGAGTCGGTATCAAACACAAGATCAGAACTTGAGATCTTTTCGATCTCTCCTATCGGAGCGTTAAGCGATGATGCGACTGCTCCCCATTCCGACAGTGCATCGGGATCTTCGTAGTAGAAGCATGCTTCCGATACGGTTAGTTCATCGTCAAGTATTTGAAGTTTTATCTCAAGTGTATCGCCGGGCGAGTATGTTCCCGCACACAATGTATTCCAGTGATTGACTGTAAAGTACACATCATGTGATTCACCGTTTACGAACACTTCGGCATTTTGTCTTTGGGGCGCATAGAAATAATAATAAAGAGGCATTTGTTCGCTGACATTGATCGTGTATACCACATAAGCCTCATCTTCGGTTTTAACGTATCTGCCGTTGCCGTCATCCGTCGCACCTATAACAGATACTTTTGGCTGCGCCTTTATAAATACTGGTCTGTCAGTCCAGTATGAAGCGAGCATGTTCTGCTTTTCGAATGTATTTCCTTCGGACAGATCGTGGTCGGCATATCCGTCCGGGGCGATGTAAGCCATAGGTAATGCATTCGGATTTTTATACGCATAATATTTTCCGTCAAAAGGTATTTTTTCATAAGGCTTTTCGACGGTATCAAATCTTGAAACGTAATACTTAACTCCGAAGAGGTTGTCTACGAACGATGTGCTTCCGCCGTTATAGTACGTGAAATATACCGTCTTGCAAAATCCGAAATTAACGAGCCAGTCAAGTATTGCATCTTTCTCACACGAACTGTCATGGGACAGTCCGATGTAATCAAACATGGAAGGATCATTTATTGCTCTGTCAAAATCCTTCTCTGTTCTGTAGAATCCATCATCATATGATTTTATTGCGCTTATTACGTTGTCTATGTAATGGTAGTCTTCTTTAAATGCCGACATTTTCGGAGCCTCTCCATCAAGAATGTTGAGGCTTAAGTAAGATGTCTTTGCGTTGTAGAGCATCTCTGCGATCGAGATCACAACAAGGAGAGTAAATCCCGCAGTCCTAAGTATTTCGCGGCGTATTGCCAATACGGAAATGACCGTGATAACGACAACAAGCAAAATGTTTATGACAAATCTTATCTTGTCGAGATAAGCGTCGTTCATAATTAGCAGCCAGATCATATAAAGAACGATGATAAGTGTTGAGATGATAACGGGCTTTAACGGTTTTGCTGCGGGCTTACTCTGTGTGTCATCAAACATGAGGATGAATCCCTTATAACCGAGAACAACTACGGTGATACTTATGTAATAAGCGTATCGCCAATAGAAGCCTTCCGGATTGTTAAAGCCGTGCCAGACGGCATCGAGTGCATTGATCCACATGCTGACCGATACGGCGGCAATGATGAATGCATCGGCGATTTTCTTTCTTAACGGTATGGCAGATGAGGCAAAATAGACCACCGCAAAAAACAGTGCTGCAACCGAGCAGTAGATAAGCGGACGCAGGTCATTTCTGGCTGCGCCTGAAAACATTCCGGAAAACAGACTGTTTAACGGAAATCTGCGATAGATTCCGTAGTCAGCGCCTTCGGTTGTCTTCTCGCCGATAAGAGACAGTCCGATACGAACAAGGAAGAAACCGTTGATAAGAAGAATCGTCACTCCCGATACGAACAGACCGAAAAATCTCTTTAAGTATTTTGTATCGCTTATGATTTTTGATACATACACGATCACGAGGAAGATGACCAGCATGAATCCCATGTGGTAATTGATGTAGATATATAAGCTTGCTGTTATGATAAACGGTATGAAACGGCTTTCGTCATCGAGATAAGTCAGGAAGAAATATATCACGAGCGGAAGGATCGCAAGCGCACCGAAATAGATCGTGAGTACGAGATAACCGAAAAAGAACGAACAGAATGCGTACCCGGTTGAGAATACGAGAGACATCCATGATCTTTTATAGCGGTTATTTAGAAGAACGGATGCCGACAGTCCTGCAATCGAGACCTGAAGGGTAAACAGGAATTCTATTCCCGTGGCGATGTTGTCCTTAGGAAACAGAAGAAGTATGAACAGAAGTGGGTCGTGAAGCTGGAATGCCGCAAGTCCCGGAAAGTCTCCGCCGAGTGTCTTGGTGAGCATATATGACCAGTCGTTGTTTGTCTTAAGGGTGTTGATAAAATATGCGTAAAAGTTGACGAATTCGATATCCATGTCTCCCGTCAGTATCGAATTGTCACCGAACGGGTATATACCGCATATCGCCCAGAAGATCTGCATCATAAGAAAAGGGATCAGAAAAGCGCATATGAATATTCCGGCTTTGCCGTCTCTTAGCTTTTTAACGCTCATCGTAAGGTTAACCTTTCGTCTTGGTAAATCATCAGGGTATATTTTATCGTATTTTCACTTTGTTGTACAATCGGACGCTGATAATGGCTGAACGGTTGTGATTTTGACAAATGAAACGCGTAAGTTCAGGGAAAAATTGTTGAAAAGGTCGAAAATCACGAAAATAGTGAAATACGATACTATCCGCGCGCATTTTTGCTATACTTAAGGCGTTGAAATACGATAAGAGGATTAATAGATATGTATGTTTTCAGTGCCATATCGTTACTTGGAGGATTAGCCCTTTTCCTGTACGGAATGAGGCTGATGGGTAACAATCTTAAAGAGAGCTCGTCCGGAACGCTCAAAATCGCGATCGGTAAGATCACCGACAATCCGGTCAAAGCTTTCTTTCTCGGAATGATAATCACAGCGATAATCCAGTCTTCGACCGCAACGATAGTTATAACTTCGGGTCTTGTGGCAGCGGGCGTGATATCACTTGACCAGTCGTTCGGTATCATAGTCGGAGCCAACGTCGGAACGACTATAACCGGACAGATAATCAGACTTATAGATCTTGATGCCGAAAGCGGATCGTTTCTTCAGTTTTTCCAGCCATCAACACTTGCACCGATAGCACTCATCATCGGAATAATCCTTATCATGGGATTCAGGTTCAAGAGATCAGACAATCTCGGAAATATAGCTGTCGGATTCGGAATACTGTTTACGGGACTTATGAATATGACGAGCGCGGTGAGCGCATTTTCCGAAAGCGGTATTGTGGATGTACTGTTTGAGAACATGGGCAACAATCCTGTTATAGGATATTTAACGGGTGCTGCGATCGCGTTCGTGCTCCAGAGTTCATCAGCCACCATCGGTATGCTGCAGGCATTTTCGCAGGCCGGAACTATTCCATTCAAAGTTGTGTACGTCGTTATAGTCGGCGTTTATCTTGGCGATTGTGTTACGACCGGTATTGTGTGTTCTATAGGAGCAAACGCCGATTCCAAACGTGTCGGACTGACCAACATCTTATACAACCTGTTCAAGACAATACTTGTTCTTGTTGTCGTAACCATACTTAAGCACACAGGAGTGATTGACAATCTTTGGAACATGACAATGCGTTCAGGTAGTATTGCCAACACAAACACTATATTCAATCTTGTTTGTGCTGTTGTTCTTCTCCCGTTTGGAGGAATTATCAAGAAGTTTTCACGTGCGATTGTCAAAGACGACGCAGTCATTTCCGGCAAGTATGCCGAGAAAGTCACGGCGCTCAACCCCGTGTTCTTCAGAACACCTGCCATCGCGTTCGGAGGCTGTTACGACGTGCTTACGATAATGTTTAACGCTGCAAGAGATAACATTTCAAAAGCATATTCATCAATCATAGGAGAATATGATCAGGACTCGATAGACAGTATTCATGAAGAGGAAGAGAACATAGACTATTTGACGGACTGTGTTGATAAGTATCTAATACAGCTTGCGCCTTATGTCAGTGAAGACCTTCATCTCAGAATTTTAAAGCAGTATCACAAGCTTGTTTCGGAATTCGAGCACCTCGGAGATTATGCGGATAAAATGGCTGACGCAGCCACAAGAATTCGCGAGGAGCGGATCGCATTTTCGAAAATGGCGATGGAAGAGATTGAGCTTACAAAGAGCCTTGTAGATGAGGTGATTGAGTATTCGAGCAAGGCATTTGAGAAAAGAGACGTTAAGGCCGCATATCATATTGAGCCGTGTGTAGATGTTCTTCTTGATCTTGTGACTACACTTCACGACAATCACCTTGTTCGTCTTCGTGAAGGACAGTGTACGGTAAGAGGCGGAGTGGTATTCTCGGATATACTTACAAACGTCGAGCGTATAGGTAAGACTTGTTCCAACATCGGTATCGCAACCATAGCGAGAGTGAGCACCGAGGTGGAAAATCGCAAACATTCATATACCGCAAGCATCCATCAGGGGAAGAACGAGGATTACAATAAGGAATACGACAGAGTACACAAAGAGTATTACGACAGATTGTATTTGATAGATAACGGTTTGGAGGCCGCAAATGTTTAAACTTATAAAGCACATCAGAACGGTTAACGAACATCGAAGAATGGTCAGAAGAGGTTGCTTCAGGGTTGGATTGTATTTTCAGGGACTGACTCATGACTTAAGCAAATACAGCCCGACGGAATTGTTTGTCGGAGCCAAGTATTATCAGGGGTTCAGAAGCCCCAACAATGCCGAGCGAGAAGCCAAAGGTTATTCGGAGGCGTGGATCCATCACAAAGGCAGAAATAAACATCATTACGAATACTGGACCGATTACAAAGCTGCCCACGAGGGAATGGAGCACATTATCAGACCGACGAGGATGCCGAAGAGATACCTTGTTGAAATGTATGTGGACAGAGTTGCCGCATCGGCAATCTATAACAAGGGGCATTATACGTGCGACATGCCGCTTAAGTATTACCAGAAGGGAGACTATACGGATCTTCTTGAGGAACATACGAGGGCGGAACTGGAAAAGCTTCTGAAGATGCTCGCATCAAACGGCCCGGAGGTGACCGAAAGCTATATCCGTAACGTGATATTGAAGCACTATCCCGGTGCAAGGCTTGCGGAGTATTTTGCTAATCGTAAGAAAAAAGGACATGGCAAAAAAAAGAACGCTTGAAATTATCGATATCTTCAAACAGATGTATTCGGACAGGATCAAATGCTTTCTTAACTACACGACGCCGTGGCAGCTTCTTATTGCGACCATACTGAGCGCTCAGTGTACGGACGAGAGAGTGAACATGATCACCAAAGACCTGTTTGTTAAATACCCATCGCTTTCCGATTTCGCATGTGCGGATATTTCCGATATGGAACAGGATATCAGGCAGGCGGGATTTTATCATAACAAGGCAAGAAGCATTATCGGATGCGCCAAGACACTTATTACCGATCATGACGGAGTCGTTCCGGACGATATCAACGAACTGACAAAGCTTCCGGGAGTCGGACGCAAGACCGCGAATGTCATACGCGGACATATTTTCGGGATAGACAGTATAGTTGTGGATACTCATGTAAAGCGTGTTTCGGGAAGGCTCGGACTAGCGAAAGAGGAAGACCCGGATAAGATAGAATTCGAACTGATGAAGGAAATTCCGAAAGAGTATTGGCTTAGCATCAACGGATGGTTCATCAGTTTTGGTCGGAAGACTTGTAAGGCACAGTCTCCAAAATGTCAAGAATGTCCGCTGGTAAAATATTGTCGGGAACATCGGAATCGTCCCCGGAGTCGGAAAGTTTGATTACCGCGGAAGTATGTGAATCAAGAATGCTCTGAAGCTTGGATATTGTAGAGTTCTTAGTAAGGGATCGGATCCCGTCGGCGCAGTTGATCAGTCGCTGGATCTCGACATACAGTCCCTTTTCGGCATACATTTCGGCAAGAGTAGTATAGTTGCCGGAAATATCGGTTCCAAGGTTTACGGCAACATTGAGTGTGGCTATAGCTTCATCGTTCATACCGGCGTTTTTATATTCACAGCCAAGATCGAAAAGCTTTTTGCATACCGAAGTAAAGTTTTGATCATACTCGGTCAGTATCGGAAGGTTGGCCGCACCGTAGGTGAGCTTGAGATCGGTATTTGAGATACCGGTAAGATTTACGATCTTTTTTTCGGATAACAGTTTGATATCACCGATAAGTGAAGCACACTTTTCGTTGACGGCAGGTTCCGGAGAAGGGATTGCATCAAGTGGGATCGTTATAAAGTCAAGGTTGTCGAGAGGCTGTTTTAACGTGCTGTTTGCGCGGCGTTCCCGTTCCGTGAAGCTTTTGATCCCGTTATCGGGATTTGATGATGTCATTTTCATAAATACGAATATGAACCCGGCAACGAGCACAATGGTTGTAAATAACGGCGATATCATATATAATTACCTATCAATATTCAGACATATGTGAGGATCAAACCATGATGAACTTACGTAACAAAAAATCAAAGCAGATCATTTCGGCCATCATTATACTTATAATAGTACTTGCCATGGTTGTACCTACTCTGCTTACCATAGTTCCGTAACAGGGTTATAATAATAGATACAAAAAGGTGTGTCAATTAAGATGAGATCACGCAAGATCGTAAACCGCACAGTATTGGTTTTGCTGACAGTTATTTGTGTACTGTCAACGGATACGTGCGGCGTTTTTGCCTTTTCGGGAGAAGATGTATTTGCCGGAGCGACGGGTCTTGTCAAGGAAGCGATAGAGACTATCCGAAGCGGATACGGAGACGGCAGTGCCAATGCAACATTTAACATGGAAATCGAACCGACGGTTGAAAGAGACCTGTCGGGAACGATCATGGATGGGATATATGTTGATGATATCAATCTGTCCGGCAAGACTTACGATGAGGCGGTGGGACTTATCAAAGACAAGGTAGGATCCATGGCGGCCGCGAATATCACTCTCAATTCAATCGGAGACAACAGCGTAAATGTTTCGGCTGCGGATCTCGGCCTTGAATGGGATGACACGAATCTTGTGGCAGATTTGCTGTATATCGGACGCAGTGGCAACATCGTTGAAAGATATAAGGAACGCAAAGATCTCGAACATAACAAGAAAGTATATCCGCTTAGGGTTGATTTCAATAAAGAAACGATCTCATCCATAGTTAAAGAGCAGGGTGATCTTTACAATATCGAAGGCAAAGATCCGACGCTTACAAAAAAGGATGGGAAGTTTTCCGTTACTCCCGGAACAACGGGAGAAGTGATCGATGTCAATGCATCCGTATCAAGAATTATGTCCGCCCTTGACAGCTTCACGGGCTCTGACATGACGGTTGATCTGGTTGTTGTCGAAGACACTCCGAAAGCAACCGTGGAAGACCTTGAGAAGATACATGATGTTCTCGGAAGCTATAAGACGAGTTTCAAGACATCCGGTGCCGACAGGTCGGGAAATGTAAGAAACGGAACAAGACTTGTTAACGGTACGCTCCTGTTCCCGGGTGATAGGTTCTCGATGTATGAGACAGTCAGCCCGTTTACTGAGGAGAACGGATATTTTCTTGCCGGCTCATATTTAAACGGTATGGTCGTAGAGAGTCTCGGAGGAGGAATATGTCAGGTAAGCTCGACGCTTTATAATGCCGTGCTTCGTGCGGAGCTTCAGGTGGATGAGCGTCATAACCATTCAATGATAGTGACATATGTAGATCTTTCAAGCGATGCAGCGATATCGGGAACGAGTAAAGACTTCAAATTCACCAACAATTCGGAATATCCGATTTATATCGAAGGATATACAACCGATGATAAGCAGGTCGTATTCAATGTATACGGCGTTGAGACAAGACCTGAGAACAGAAAAGTAACGTACGAGAGTGAACAGCTGTCGGAAACCGAACCGGAAGGAGACAAAATTATTGCGGATCCGGGAGCGCCGCTCGGCTCCATTACGACCCAGTCCGCTCATACGGGATATACGGGCAAGCTTTGGAAGATAGTAACTGTTGACGGAAAAGAGACCGAGAGAACCGAAGTCAACAGAAGTACATATTTGCCGACACCTCGAACAGCAACAGTCGGAACCGCAACAGATAACCCGACCGCTCAGGCAATGCTCCAGTCGGCGATCGCATCGGGAAGTATAGATACTGTAAAGGCGACAATCGGAGAGCTGAAGGCTGCGGCCGAAGCTGCGGCTGCGTTTGAAGCGATCGCACCGCCGGAACCGCAGGCAGAATTCCCCTCCGTGGAATGATAGACAACACATATGTTAAAAACAGGAAAAGTACCTGAAAGTGTACTGAAGAGATCGATAATTAAACAGATTAAGACGAAACGTGATGAGATATTAGTCGGAGCCGGTGTCGGCGAAGACTGTGCCGCGATACAGCTTGCCGATGATGAGGTGTTTGTAACATCAACCGATCCCATAACCGGCACTAGCCATGACATAGGTACTCTTGCGGTTCATGTAACGGCAAATGATATTGCCTCATCCGGTGCGGAAGTAATAGGTATAATGCTTTCCGTATTGCTTCCCGAAGGCACGGAAGAGAGCGATATCAAATCGATTATGAGTCAGGTCGAAGAAGCATGTGCCAAGCTTAACATACAAACGATCGGAGGTCATACGGAAGTTACTCCTGTCGTCAATCAGACCGTGATTACCTCAACCGGAATCGGTAAGGTAAAAAAGGATAAGCTTGTCAAAACATCAGGTGCTCAGATCGGGGACGATGTAGTCGTAACAAAATGGATCGGACTTGAAGGAACGAGCATAATCGCCAGGGAGAAAGAGGAGCAGCTTGGCAGAAGATTTTCTCCCGCATTTATTGATACCGCAAAAGGATTTTCCGAATATCTGTCGGTTGTTGAAGATGCAAAGATTGCGGTCGAAACAGGTGTGACGGCAATGCACGATGTTACCGAGGGAGGTATATTCGGAGCGTTGTGGGAGATCGCCGAGAGCAGCAAGACGGGACTGGAGATTAATCTTCTTGATATCCCCGTTCGCCAGGAGACTGTGGAAATATGCGAGGAGTTCGGACTTAACCCTTACGGACTAATATCGAGCGGCTCAATGCTTATTACCGCACCAAACGGATCTGATATAGTCAGGAATCTTAAGAAAGCCGGAATACACGCGGCGGTCATCGGTAAGGTAACTGCGGGCAATGACAGAGTTGTGCTTAACGGAGACGAAAAAAGATTTCTTGAACCGCCCGCAGCAGACGAATTATACAAGATATATGAGTAATGACTGTATTGACGGATTTCAATACGGAAAGGATAAGATCATGAGAGAAGAGTTACTTAATTTCATTGAAAAGAAAGCGAGAGTCGATCTTAAAGAGGTTGCTGCATGTCTCGGAATAACCGAGATCGAAGTCGCGAACGAACTTGCCGCCATGGAGAGTGAAGGTATCATATGCGGATATCATACACTTATCGATTGGGACAAGGTTACCGAGGAAAGAATACATGCGCTTATCGAGGTGCGTGTTACTCCGCAGCGCGGAAGAGGATTTGATGAGATCGCCGAGCGTATATACAAATATCCGGAGGTTCAGTCGACCTACCTTATAAGCGGAGGATTTGATCTGCTTGTATTTATGGAAGGCAAGACGCTTCGTGAGATATCGACATTTGTTTCGCAGAAGCTTTCAACACTCGAATCCGTTATTAGCACGACAACGCATTTCGTTCTTCACAAATACAAGGATCACGGTATAATCCTTGACAGAAAGAGCGAAGACGAAAGGATGATTATGACACCATGAGAGATCCTCTGTCAAAAGTAATAACCGAAATCAAGCCATCGGGTATCAGAAAATTTTTTGATATAGCGAGCGAGAGAAAAGATACTATATCGCTCGGTGTCGGAGAACCGGATTTTGATACGCCCTGGCACATAAGAGATGAGGGTATATACTCTCTTGAGAAAGGAAAGACCTTCTACACATCCAATTCCGGTCTTATTGAGCTTCGTGAGGAGATATGCAGATACTATAACAGAAGGTTTAATATTGCATATGATCCGAAGAAGGAGACGATAATCACTGTCGGAGGTTCGGAGGCTATCGACATAGCGCTTCGTGCAATGGTCGATCCGGGTGACGAGGTCATAATTCCTCAGCCAAGCTACGTTTCTTACGAGCCGTGTGCGATACTTGCCGGTGCCAAGCCGGTCATCATAGAGCTTAAGAACGAAGATGATTTCCGTCTGACGGCCGAAGAGCTTGAAGATGCGATAACCGATAAGACAAAAATACTCGTTCTTCCGTTCCCGAACAATCCGACCGGTGCGATCATGGAGAAAGAGGATCTTGAGAAGATCGCAAAAATCTGTATCGAGAAAGACATATTTGTTTTGTCGGATGAGATATATGCCGAGCTTACGTATAAGAATGATCATGTTTCAATAGCATCGATACCCGGTATGAAAGAGCGTACGATAGTAATCAACGGTTTTTCCAAAGCGTATGCGATGACCGGATGGAGACTCGGGTATGCGCTCGGACCGGAAGTCATCATTACGCAGATGACCAAGATACATCAGTTCGCAATAATGTGTGCTCCGACAACGAGTCAGTATGCGGCTGTGGAAGCTCTTCGAAACGGCGATGATGACGTTAAGACGATGAGAACGTCTTACAACCAGAGAAGGAATTTCCTCATGAATGCGTTCCGCGAGATGAATCTTCCGTGTTTTGAACCGTTCGGCGCATTTTATGTTTTTCCTGATATCAGGGAATTTAATATGACAAGTGAAGAATTTGCATTTGCACTTCTTGATGCCCAGAAGCTTGCGGTAGTTCCGGGAACCGCATTCGGTGACAGCGGTGAAGGATTCCTCAGAATCTCATATGCTTATTCGCTTGAGAAGCTTAAGATAGCGATGGAGAGAATCGCGATATACATAGAAGGGCTTAGAAACGGAGGATGACGTTAATCGTCATCCTCCATATTTTTTGATCTTGGAAGTGTAAATATGAACTCGGTTCCGACATCAACGGTCGATATTACATTTATGTTTTCGTGATGCGCATTTAGTATTTCTTTTACAATGGACAGTCCGAGGCCGGTTCCCTTTTTGTCTTTGCCTCGCGACAGATCCGTCTTGTAGAACCTGTCGAATATCTGCTTAAGATTGTCTTTCGGGATGCCTATTCCCGAGTCTTTAACCGATACAAATACCGTTTCATTCTTCTCGTTCGTTTCCAGTTTTATAAATGAATCGGGCTTGCTGAACTTGATCGCATTGTCTATTAGGTTATACAAAACCTGTTCGATCTTCCCTTTATCCGCCGAAACAAACAAAGACTCACCGAGAAGAACGAGGTTGAATCTGATCTGTTTTTTCTTACACGATCCTTCAAATGTAGCCGCAGTCGTTTTAATTGTTTTGTTGATATCAAAATCAGTGATATCAAGATTCATTCCGGTGATGTTTAAGTTGTTAAGTGTAAGCAGATTGTTCGTAAGCTTTGTCAGTCGTTCGGTCTCGTTTTTTACTATCTTGATATATTTCTCATGCTGTTCGACAGGTATTGTTCCGTCAGCCATCGCTTCAAGATAACCTTTCATCGAAGTAAGAGGTGAGCGAAAATCATGTGACACGTTCGCGATGAATTTCTTTTGGTCGTCTTCAAGATGTGACAGCTTGTCTGCCATATAAGTAAGCGATGCGGCCAGATATCCTATCTCATCGTTTTTGTCTATATCAATCGGATATGTAAAATCACCTTCAGCATATGCCTCTGTAGCCTTTGTTATTTTCGTCAGAGGAATGTATACGATATCGGTGAACACTACAAGGATGAACGTCGATAATATGAACACGACAGCTACCGTTGCAAGAACGATAAGAACAAGATCGTTTCTCTGTTCGCGAATTCTTGTAAGGGAAGAGTGGATTACAACGTATCCTTTGAGATTGTAATTATATGTGATCGGAGAAAGAACCGAGAGCATTTCTTCATTGAACCGGTCAAAGAATGTGCCCTCACGGTAGAAGCTTTTGCTTGTCCCTTCCTCAAGAAATTCATTTACGGTAAACGTTGAAGTGTTGTCGTTCTCGGCAGCAGAATCGTATATGACTTCACCGTCGGTATTCATTATCCAGATCGTCAGGGACGAAAAATCACCGGCGGCCTTAAGCTGCTTTTTCACATCATCAGTTGAGAGTGTATCATCATAGAAATACCCTGCATAAGTATTGGATATCTCGTTGGCGGATCGATACAATTCGGCGGCTTTTTGTCTGACGAGAAACGTATATGTGATGGGTGAAGTGACCGCCAGCACAACAATAATGCTAAGTGCCGCAAAACAGAAGTACGCAAGTATGAACTTGTAGTACAGCTTGCGGTTTTTTTTCATACGGAACGAGCCTCGAACTTGTATCCTACACCCCAAACGGTGTGAAGACGCCATTCTTTATGATCGTTGATCTTCTCGCGCAAACGCTTGATATGAACATCGACCGTTCTCGTATCACCGGCATATTCATATCCCCATATGTGATCAAGAAGCTGCTCTCTCGTAAACACCTGATTAGGCTGGGACGCAAGGAAGAACAGAAGCTCGATCTCCTTCGGAGGCATATCGAGATATTGTCCGTTATACATTACCGAATAGTCATTCAAACTTATGACAAGATCCGGATATTCAACAACTTTGGTATCGGATGTCGGAGCGGGAGTGCTTGACTGCGAACATCTTCTGAGTACAGCCCGAACTCTTGCCACAAGCTCCTTTGAATCAAAAGGCTTCTCCATGTAGTCATCGGCTCCGAGCTCGAGTCCGAGCACTTTGTCGAACACTTCTCCTTTGGCGGAGAGCATGATTATAGGCGTGGGATTTTTACTCCTGATCTCTCTGCACACCTGATATCCGTCTATTCCGGGAAGCATAAGATCAAGAAGTATAAGGTTAGGCTCATAAGTTTCGTATACCGAAAGTGCGGACTCACCGTCGTTAACGATCTTCGTGTCGAAGCATTCTTTTGTAAGGTACAGCTCAATGAGCTCCGCTATATTTTCATCGTCATCGACGATCAGAATTTTCTGTTTTCCTGCCATGATGTCTCTCCTTTATTGTTGTTGATTATTTGAATTCCACTATCGTTACTCCGGCATCGCCTTCGCCGAATTCACCGGCGCGAAAGCCTGCAACATATGATACCTTTTTAAGATGCTTGGTTACTGCGGATCTTAACGCTCCGGTACCTTTACCGTGTACCACTCTTACTGTCGTAAGGTGCGACAGGTACGCATCATCGAGATATTTATCAAGCTTCGGTATTGCTTCATCAACAGTCAGCCCGATAAGATTGATCTCCGATGAGATATCCTTTGCTTTTGATAATCCCTTGCCCGACGAGGTAAACTTTTTGGCAAGTGATTTTCCGCTTTTTGCGTCCGTATCGGTAAGCTCAAGATCCGATATGTTTGTATTTATGTTCATAATACCACATTGTACGGAAAGATTCCCCTTTTGATCGGGCAGTGAATGAACGTGTCCTTCAAGATCCATGGAAATAATCCTGACATCACGCCCGAGGGTAAAATCAGATGCTTTGTGCTTTGCCGCACCCTGAGCTTTTCCTATGCCTGAAGATGTAGTATTGTCATTGATCGCTTTTCTGAGCGAACTGCGTCCGTTCTCAAGCTTTCTGATGTCTCCGCCGCCTTTGTTTATGTCGCGTATGACGGAATCGGCAAGATCTTTAGCCTCTTTTAGGATATTGCGTGCTTCATTGCGTGCTTCCTCAAGTATTTTTTCTTTTGATACATCCAGCTTTTCACGACGCTGCTCGTATGTATTCTTGAGTACTTCAATATCGTGCTTGTATTTTTCTATCTCTTTTCTGTTTTCCTCGAGTGTGATCCGGTCTTTTTCCAGACGTGCTATAACATCTTCGAAAGAGGAATCGTTTTCGGAGATCTGTCCTCTTGCTTTATCAATTATGTCTTCGGGAAGTCCGAGCTTTTGTGAGATCGCAAAAGCATTACTCTTTCCCGGGATTCCCGTAAGAAGTCTGTAGGTCGGCTTAAGTGATTCCACATCAAATTCGCAGCCAGCGTTTTCGACTCCGGGCGTATTGAGCGCATATATTTTCAGCTCACTGTAGTGAGTTGTGGCCATACACCGGATGTTCTTATCGTGCAATGTTTCAAGTATGGAAATTGCAAGTGCGGCACCTTCAACGGGATCGGTTCCGGCTCCGAGCTCATCGAACAGACAAAGGCTTTTGGAGTCGGCATGCTTGATTATTCCGACAATATTTTTCATATGGGAGGAGAATGTCGACAGGCTCTGCTCAATGCTCTGTTCGTCTCCTATATCTGCAAATATCTCTTTGAAAACAGACAGTTCGCTTTTATCCGAAGCCGGGATATGTAGCCCCGCCTGCCCCATAAGTGATAACAGTCCCACGGTCTTGAGTGATACCGTTTTGCCGCCGGTGTTAGGTCCCGTAACGATAAGAAGACTGTATTCGTCTCCGAGTGTTACGTTTATCGGTACCGCAGTATCGGAGGGAAGAAGGGGATGGCGGGCTTTCTTGAGCCGAATTATTCCGTCTTCGTTGTATACCGGTCTTGATGCGTGAAGATCAAGTGCGAACAAGCCTTTTGCAAATATGAAATCAAGCTCTGCTATTGTGTCGATGTCAGCATCTATCTCATCCGCATGAAGGCGGCATTCATCCGATAATCCTGCAAGTATTGCTTCTATTTCGTTCTCTTCTTCTATCTCAAGCTGACGAAGATCATTGTTTAGCGACACAATTGCAGCGGGCTCAACAAAAAATGTCGAAGAGCTTGATGACTGGTCATGTACTATACCGGGAACGTTGCTCTTATACTCGGATCTTACGGGTATACAGTATCTGCCGTCGCGCATCGTGATAACCGAATCCTGAAGATAAGTCCGGTATGTATCGTTAACCATTTTGGAAAGCTGGGAATGTATCCTGTCGTTGATGCTCTTTTGTTTTCTTCTTATGTCATGGAGACGGCTGCTTGCATCGTCGGCTATTTCATCTTCGGAGAGAATGCACCTTCTGATCTCTTTGCAAAGCGGCGACAGAGGCTCCAATACAAAGAACAGATCCGAAAGAGAATCAGCATTTTCATCAGAAGTGTTTCCGTATGATTTAACGCGGAGTACGTTTTCAAGAAGAACGGCAACCGATAACAGATCTGAAGCCGACAGTGAGCTTCCTTTACGAAGTCTTACAACTGACTCCTTCATGCTGCCTCTTGCACTGAATGATATCGACCCGTCGCGAAGCAGTCTGTTAAGCGCGTCTTCGGTGTTTTGCTGCCATAAATCTATATCAAACAGATTATCCGACGGAATAAGAGAGCAGGCTTTTTTCCTGCCGAGTTCCGTTGACGCATGCGCCGCGAGCATATCAGTGATTTTATAGTATTCAAGTGTATGAAGTCCTTTTTTGTTCATAACCTCATCATGATAGCAGAAAACGTCGTTTCAGGCAATGAATGAGGACGTTATAAGTTGTGATTTTTAAAGATATTTTGTATAATTACAAAGTACGTCAAAATACAGGTGGAAACATGGAAGACAAAGACAAGATCACAGAAGGTGAGAATGGATCGGAAGGCGAAGGCCGCGATCAATACGAATTCATCACCGAAACGATAAAAAAGCCTCCGGTGAACAAACGTAAACTGTTCAAGAAAATCATTACAACGATCTTTCTCGGACTGTTATTCGGTGTGTTCGCATGCCTTGCGTTTGTATTGTGCTTCCCGAGGCTTCAGGCATATTTTAATCCGATCGACGAGACAAGGCCGGTCTCTCTTCCCGTTGTCGAAACGGCGCAGGAGGAAGAGCCTGTGGAACCGTTTGTGTTACCGGAGCAGGATGCCTCGGTAGACAATGATGATACCGATAAGGGAGGTGCGGAATATACAAACGGTGATACGCAAAAGCCTGACAATACTGACAATGCAGATAAAACCGAGTCTGATAAGCAGGAAAAGCCGGAGTCCGAAGATAAAGGCGAAGACGCAGCAGAATCAGAAGGTAAAGAAGTCGTTGTCAACAACATAGTTGAAACGATTGAAAAGGAGTTGGAGCTTGACGATTACAGGTCACTTCTTCGCAAGATATCCGCAATAGCCGAAGCAACGCAGAAGAGTCTTGTGACGGTTTCCGGAATCAGTTCCAATACCGACTGGTTCAACAATTCATATGAAAATGACAAATCAACAACCGGCCTCATCATTGCTGACAACGGCAAGGAGCTTCTAATGATCGCGCCATCCGTAGTTCTCAATAATGCGAAGAACGTTCGTGTAACGTTCTGTGACGGAGAAACATATCCGGCAAGAGTCAAGGAAGCTGATGTCAACACGGATCTTTGTATAGTATCGATAGATCTTGAGAGAATATCCGAAGATACCGCACAGAAGATCGAGCTGGCGCAGTTCGGAAGTCTTGCGACATCGGCAGTAGGGGTTCCGGTAGTCGCAGTCGGTGCACCGTACGGAGTAGCGGGTTCGGTCGGAATGGGACAGATAACATCCAATTCGGTCGTTCTTGACAAGACCGATTCAAATGTCACGATAATATCCACGGATATTTACGCGAGCATGGATGCAAGCGGTGTTCTTGTCAACTATAACGGGCGTATAGTCGGTATCATATGTCATGAGAATCTGTTTAATATGCCGTATATCCTGCGCGCATATTCGGTATCGGATATATCCGACACCATAGAGAAAATATCAAACGGACAGACGCTTGCAACACTTGGCATCATCGGAACGGACGTAACCGAAGAGGCCAACAGGGACAGAGGAGTTCCGTTTGGAGCATATATCAAAGAAGTCGTTGCCGATTCGCCGGCCATGAATGTCGGAATAAGAAACGGTGACGTTATTGTGAAGATCGGAACAATAGATATCGGATCGTTCACTGATTACAAACAGGCGATACTGAAATATCAGCCGGAAGAAGTCGTTACCGTTACACTCCAGCGGCCGGGTCGTGAAGAGTATACGGAGATGACATACGAAGTAACACTGGAGGAATTGAAATGAAATATATAGAGAGCTTCAGAGAGGGAGAGGGGATCAACGATATCTACCTCGTAAGATCCAAGAAGTCTGACGTCACCAAGACAGGTAAGCCGTATGACAAGCTCGTTCTTACGGATAAGACCGGAAGCGTGGATGCAATGATATGGGATCCCAATTCAGCGGGAATAGATGATTTTGACACCCTTGATTACATATGTGTCAATGCGGTTGTTAACTCTTATCAGGGAGCCAATCAGCTCAACATAAAGCGTGTCAGGAAATGCAGCGAGGGAGAATATGACCCCGCCGATTATCTTCCTGTGTCGGAGCGTGACATCGATCAGATGTGGAGTGAATTGAACGCTTATATTGACGGGATCGGGAATGCGAATCTGAAGCAGCTTCTTAAGGCTTTCTTTGAAGATGAAGAATTTGCGAAGAAGTTCAAAAGGAGTTCTGCAGCCAAGGCCGTCCACCACGGGTTTATCGGAGGACTTCTTGAGCATACCCTGTCCGTTACGAATATGTGTGATTACTTTTCGAAGGCATATCCGATGCTTAACAGGGATCTTCTGATCACGGTGGCAATGCTTCATGATGTCGGCAAGATCAGAGAGCTATCTGATTTTCCCCAGAATGATTACACCGATGAGGGACAGCTTGTCGGACATATTGTGATGGGAGCACATATGGCAATGGAGAAGATGGATGCGATAGACGGTTTCCCGAAGAAACTGTATTCGGAAGTTACACACTGCATACTTGCTCATCACGGAGAATATGAATTCGGATCACCGAAGAAGCCGGCGCTCATGGAGGCAATGGCACTTCACTATGCCGATAATACCGATGCAAAAATGGAGACGATGAAAGAGATATTCTCATCCACTACGGATGAGGGATGGCTCGGATTCAACAGACTGGTTGAATCCAACATTCGTAAAACGTCGGAATAAATACTATAGCAGGAACGATATGGATTATAAGAAAAATCAGATCTTGACGATATCGATCAGTGATATAGGTAACAACGGTGAGGGTATAGGCAGATATGAAGGCTATACCCTCTTTGTTAAAGACGCTGTTTGCGGAGATGTCGTAAAAGCAAGGCTTACAAAGGTCAAAAAGAATTATGCCTATGCAAAGTGTGAGGAAATAGTATCACCGTCACAAAAAAGGGTCGAACCTTTTTGCGACAATCACAAAAGATGCGGCGGCTGTCAGATACAGGCTATGTCATACGATGCACAGCTTGATTATAAGGAAAACAAAGTTAAAAATGACCTTATCCGTATCGGAGGGATTCCCGAGAAGACGGTTGAGGAAATATTCGAGCCGATCATCGGAATGGATGATCCGTTAAGGTATCGTAACAAGGCACAGTATCCTGTCGGAAAAGATAAGGACGGTAATCCAGTTGCGGGATTTTATGCAGGAAGAACACACACGATCATACCGTGCGAAGACTGCGCATTGTCTCCGGCGGAGAATAAAGAGATACTTGATAAGATTCTGGCGCATATGCGCAAGTATAATGTAGCGCCTTACGATGAGATGCAATGTACGGGACTTGTCCGCCATGTACTGATCAGAAAAGGATTCTCTACCGGACAGATAATGGTCTGTTTAGTCATTAACCTTAAAAGCCGCAGAGCATCCGAAGAGGGTAAGAATGTTTTCATACCCGGGCAGGAAGAACTGATAGGATCTCTTTGCGATGTCCCCGGGATGACTTCTGTATGTGTATCCGTAAACAATGACAATACGAATGTCATTATGGGAACCAAGATATATACGATATGGGGAAGCGATGCGATAAAAGATGTCCTGTGCGGCAAGACGTTTGAGATATCGCCGTTGTCGTTTTACCAGGTCAATCCCGTTCAGGCGGAAAAGCTTTATGGTGTGGCGACAGAGTATGCCGCACTTACCGGAAGCGAGGAGGTGTGGGATGTATGCTGCGGTATAGGAACGATATCGCTGTGTATGTCCGATAAGGCGAAGAAGGTTCACGGTATCGAGATCGTGCCCGAGGCGATAGAAGATGCGAAAAAAAATGCTGCAGCCAATGACGTGGATAATGCTGATTTTATCTGCGCGGCAGCGGAGGAATACCTGCCTGCCCACAAGGATGAGATAACAGCAGATGTTGTTGTTCTCGATCCTCCGCGTAAAGGGATGGATGAAGCGGCACTTGACGCGATTACGATCGTGTCACCAAAACGAATAGTATATGTAAGCTGTGACAGCGCCACATTGGCAAGAGACGTTAAATACCTTACCGGACACGGCTACAAAATCACCAAAGCAAGATGTACGGATATGTTCCCGCAGACTGTGCATACGGAATCCGTGATTTGTCTTGAGAAAATCTGATATTGATATTGACAGGCTAACATACCATAGCTACAATATGCAAAACCGCTGTTGGCAGTTTAGGAGGCTAAGATGAAGACAAAGGACAGAATACTTGAAGAAGCGTTAACGTTATTTTCTCAAAGAGGATATGACGGAACCGGTGTTGATCTTATAGCGGAACGTGTCGGTATAAAGGGTCCTTCTCTGTATAAACATTTCAAGGGCAAAGAGGATATTCTGAATACTCTTATTGAAGCCGCAGAGACAAGATATAATAATGTTTTCGGATCTGAGGAACATATCGGCGATATTCCCAAGAGCAAGGATGAGTTTATTACCAAATCCATGGAGCGTATTGCTTTTACGATGCACGACCCGATGATCCGCAGGATGCGGATGTTCCTGGTACAGGAGCAGTTCCGTAACGAAAGACTGTCCGAACTGACAACCCGCCATCAGACGATCGGCGTCAGAAAGATGTATGAGAAGATAATTGACAATATGATGAAGAACGGTTTGTTCAAAAAAGAAGACCCGATGATGCTTGCCCTGGAGCTTGTCTCCCCGGCGGTATTGATGATTGCACAGGCAGACAGGCAGCCGCAGCATGAAAAGGAAATCCTGATTGACCTGGAGAAGTTCATCCGTCATTTCTGTGATGTACATATGGTTGGTTGAGTACATCCGAAAGCATGAATCAGTGTAAAACAGACCGAAATCCGTGTTGGAACGGTCTGTTTTTTTATTTGTGATATTAGTATTATGGCGCAAGGCCAGGGGGAATTATTATGAAAACATATATGAAAAAAATACTTGTAATAGCTATTCCGATTATGCTCTCAAATCTCATCTCTCAGCTGCAGATGATGATAGACCGCATTTTTATTGGAAGACTGTCTCTTGAGAGCATGAGTGCTGTGGGTAATGCCACTACACCCATGTGGACAACCATGAGCTCGATCTTTGCCCTTACAACGGGTGCAACCATACTCGTAAGCCAGGCATACGGAGCCAATGAACTTGACAGGGCAAAAGATACGCTTGCATCGCTGTTCAAATTCAACAATGTGCTCGGAGTGATTTTATTCCTGTTCTGGCTCATATGCCCTCAGCTTGCATTTTATCTTATGGGCGTGGATCAGAGCATCATCGGTATGAGTATCGACTATGCCCGCTACTGTTCTCCGATCTTCATACTGACAGGTATAGGTGCATCCATAAGCTGTATGCTTCAGGTAAGCCAGAAGACTCAGATAATGATATGGTACGGACTGTCCAGATCCGTTGCAAACGTGATACTTGATTATGTGATGATATTCGGTCGTTTCGGATTTCCGGCAATGGAAGTTAAAGGTGCCGCACTTGCAACAACTATAGCGGAACTAATCGGTGACATTATAGTCTTTATCTACGTTCTTACGGCAAAAGATCTGGAGCTTCGTCCTTCGCTTGCACGTATACTTAAGGCAAGGTTTAAACTGTTTGCCGAGACGGTAAGATACGGTGCACCGGCGGCATGCGAAGATTTTGCATGGAATCTCGGGAATCTTTATCTTATAGCAATGCTGAATCAGGTTTCCGTGGAAGCCGCCGGAATACACTCGATAGTATTCGGAGTGGAGCTTATAGCAGTAGTTCTGGTGACATCGATAGGAACAGCCACGCTTACGCTTTCAGGATATGAAACCGGTAAAAAGAGTGTCAAGGGAGTGTGGGATGTTGTGCTTTCCTCAGCAATTATCAGTTGGGGTATATGTGCATTTAATCTCATTTTGTTCATCATATTCCCCGTAAGGATACTCGGAATGTTTACTACCGATAAGGATGTTCTTGCGGCAGCAGGCATATATCTTCTCGTAGTAGGCATCGACCTGTTTCCGAAGAGCAGCAACATTATATTCGGTTCCGGTATCAAGGGATACGGCGAACCTTCGTGGATGCTCAAGACTCAGCTTTTCGGAACCGTGTTTGTCATAACGGCGAGTACGATAATGGTCATGAAGTTCCATATGGGCATCATGGAAATATTCATTATGGTAGTTATTGATGAGACTTTGAGGTTCATTCTCAATAATGCGAAGCTCCGTCGTATAAGAAGAGATCACGGAGTACTTCCGGCTATCGGAAAGACCGGTTCGGTAACGGTTCAATGATAGTGTAATCCGATATGGAAAGTTTGGTTCGTATGTGCTATTTTGTTGTAGTAAAAATGTCACTTATCGTATTACTTTCAAAAGAGATTAATGAAAAGCTTTAGGATTACACCGGGACAACTGATACCGGTCAGTTTTCTGGTAACGATACTGATCGGAACTCTTCTGCTAATGCTGCCGGCAGCGTGCGCACCCGGAGAGAAAACAGGTTTTCTTACTGCGCTTTTTACCTCGACTACATCAGTTTGCGTTACGGGACTTGTAGTGGTTGATACATTTGCTCATTGGAGCCTGTTCGGACAGTTCGTCATACTCGTTCTTATTCAGATCGGAGGACTCGGAGTTGTGGCGGTTGCGTCCATGATAATGCTGGTCGGAAGGAAGAAGTTTTATCTCGGAGATCGCATGCTTCTCGGAGATTCGCTTAATATAGATAAAAAGAAGGGTCTGCTGTCGTTCCTGATCAGAATGTTCAAGGCGGTATTCATTGTTGAACTGATTGGTGCGATACTATGCTCGATAAAATTTATCCCGATGCTCGGAGTTGCAAACGGTCTGTGGGCCTCTCTGTTTCAGTCGGTATCTGCGTTCTGCAATGCGGGAATGGATGTTATCGGACCTGACAGTATGATAGGTTTGAGAGATTCTTCGCTTATTATGTGCGTTACGATGGTACTCATCGTACTCGGTGGACTGGGATTCGTAGTATGGTTTGATCTTTCGGACGGGATCATATGTGGAATAAAAAAACGTTATAATCCGATCAAAACTATCAGGCATTTACCCGAGCATTGTAAGCTTGTGCTTCTAATGACGCTGATCCTTATTGTTTTCGGGGCTGCTGTTGTCTTTGCGGCAGAATATAACAATCCCGATACACTGGGGAATATGAGTATTTCGGGTAAGATAATGAACAGCCTTTTCCAGTCGGTCACATTCCGTACAGCCGGATTCGCATCGATTCCGCAGGAAAATATGACCGAGATCTCGTGTATGGCAGGTTATGTACTGATGTTCATCGGGGGATCACCCGTCGGAACCGCGGGCGGTATCAAGACAGTTACGGCATTTTTGTTCTTTATAAACGCCTTGTCATATATCAGGGGAAGAAAAGAAAACCTGATCTTCCACAGAAGAGTATCGGAAGAGATTATGAGGAAGGCCTCGGCAATTGTGTTTGTGAGTCTGTCGACCGTATTTGTAATGACACTTCTTCTTATGTCCGCGGAGAATATCGTTCTGACGGATGCTCTATATGAGGTTGTCAGTGCTCTTGGTACGGTAGGGCTGTCAAGAGGTATAACCCCGACGTTGGGCAATCTCGGAAGGATGATAATAATCGTTTCAATGTATCTTGGAAGAATAGGTCCGATATCGATGGCGATTTTCTTTACAAAGAGCAGTAACGCAGAGAATACCATCAAACATGCGGAAGGAACGTTTTACGTAGGCTGACGGCGCAAGGAGCAATACATGGAGGAACGGATATGAAAAAATCGGTTGCGGTTCTGGGACTTGGAAAATACGGCAGAAGCCTTTCAGAGAACTTGTACGATATGGGAGCCGATGTGCTCGCGGTCGACGGTAATGAAGCGATCGTTGAGGATTTTAAAGACAAATGCACTTCGGCTGTATGTGCCAATCTTGCCAATGAGGACGAAGTTCTGGCACTCGACCTTAAAAATATGGACATAGTCGTGATCGCCATGGGAGATGATCTTGCAGCGAGCATTATGTCGGTAACGGTTGCTAAGGAGCAGGGTGTTCCGCTTGTTGTCGCAAAAACATCATCTGACCGTATGGCATCCATTCTTTTGAAGGTCGGTGCGGATAAGATACTTGATCCCGAGGGAGAGGGCGGAGCCAGATCGGCCCGTATTCTCCTGTCATCCTCGTTTAAGGACTATTTTAAGCTTGATGACAATATGTATATGGTTGAGATGATGCCCAAATCGGAATGGATAGGCAAGAACTTAATAGAGCTGGATCTTAGGAGCAAAATGAGCCTCAATGTCGTAGCAATCAGAAACAAAGGCAGCCTGTGGCATTTTGTGGATCCGAAGGAACCTGTCTCACCGGACAGCGAACTGCTCATTGTTATGGAAAAACGTCACTTAAAAAACTGGCAGTAACGGAACGGATATGTTATCATATTCAGACACTGCAAAGTACACAGAATATATATGAATATCAACGAAGAGATAAGAAATAGACTGTTTGATCTTCAGGATCTTAAATACAAAGATTTCAGCGCCAAGATTATACCAACGGTTTCTCCTGAGAAGGTTCTCGGTATCAGAACGCCGGATCTTAGAAAATATGCAAAGCAGCTTGTAAAAAGAGAAGATGTGACGGACTTCCTCAGGGATCTGCCACACGAGTATTTTGACGAAAACCAGCTCCATGCATTTATCATTTCGGAAATAAAAGATTTTGACAGATGTATTGATGAGGTAGAAAGGTTTCTTCCTTACATTGACAACTGGGCAACATGCGATCAGTTATCGCCGAAAGTTTTTGCGAAGCATCATAAGGAGCTTCTCGTACATATTCAAAAATGGATAAAGGATGAGAAGACATATACGATAAGATTTGGCATCGGACTGTTAATGCAGCATTTTCTTGATGATGATTTTGATATCAAATATCCGAACTTGATCGCCAAGATCAGATCGAATGAGTACTATGTCAATATGATGATCGCCTGGTATTTTGCAACCGCGCTTGCCAAGCAGTATGATGCGATCTTGCCGTTCATCGAAGACAAGAAGCTTGATAAATGGACACACAACAAAGCAATACAGAAGTCTGTTGAAAGCTATCGCATTACAAAAGAACAGAAGGAATTTCTTAAGGGTTTAAAGGTAAAGTAATTGAAATATTTCAGAAGCATTATCATTATCGCGACAGCACTTTGTCTGACCGCGTGTTCAAGTGACCAGGCGGAAGTGCCGGATTATGTCCCGGCACAGGAGGCGGCAAAGAGTGATGCCGATAAAACAGAAGAAAACAATACGAGTGAACCTACCGAACCGAAGGAGGAAGATAAAAAGGATGAAACATCCGCTTCGGATACCGGTTATAAGGAGCTTATCGATAAGCACGTAAGAATCCGTCTTAAGAACGAGGGTAAAGACGTGTTTGCTCTTTGGGGTTTCGGAAGGCCGGATTACCGTTACGGACCTTCGATAATGCTCGACAAAGACGGCGGGATACATGCATGGTTTGCTTCACCCGGTGACGGAAAGAAGGAATACGATTGGATCACGTACAGGCACTCCGATGACGGTGGTAAGACATGGGGAGAAGAGAAGGTTGTGCTCTCTCCGACTCCCGGATCTGCGGATTACAAGTCGGTTTGCGACCCGGATGCATTTTATTATGACGGATACTATTATCTTGGTTACACGGGTACGATCAACTGCGAAGGATTGTGCAACAATGTATTCATAGCAAGATCGAAAAATCCCGACGGCCCGTATGAGAAGTGGGACGGAAACGGATGGGGAGGAACCCCGGTGCCGATCGTATACTATAACGGTGTTGATATAGGATGGGGTGTAGGCGAACCAAGCTTTGTTGTTGTGGATGACAAACTGTATGCTTACAACACTCTTGATTCTTTTTCGGAAATATACGGATGGGTAAGAGCTACAAGAGTCCGTACCGTCGATCTTACAGATCCGATGTGGCCCAAAAAGCTTGAACTTGAAGGCACATCAATATACAGAAACGATTGTACCGACAGCAACAATTACACTTATGAAGATTCGGATTCATGGGATGTCGCTTATCTTGAGGACAGCCATAAGTTTATCGCGCTTTCCACCAACAGAAGATTCAAGGATGACAGCTGCCTTTTGTATTACGAATCATATGACGGTATAAGTTTTGACCGCGTTTCGGAGCTTAATACAAATGTCATATCCGGATGCCACAACTGCGGTATTATGACTGACGGTTACGGGCATATCAGGAAAGATGATCCCAAGATGATCGGATACGCATACGCGGGATCCGGCCTGTTCAGTTGGGGTGCGTGGGCTACCAGATTCGTATCAATCGATATTGATTATACAGATGACTATGACAGAGATGAGGACGATGTCGAGAATCTTAAGATGTCTCTTACTATGGACGAGACACTTCTTGGCAAGGATCCTATTATGCTCACATGTGATCAGCTGACATATACATCCAAGGTTGATCAGCCGATATACCCGAAGTACTACGTTATCAATGAATACAGAAACAAAGCGGGTGTCAGCCCGAAAGAAGTAACCGTGGAAAAATATGATCGTAACGTGATAAAAGTTACCGATGACGGTCAGTTTATCCCTATTCGCGAGGGAGTAACCACGGTGGGAGTGGAATACAACGGACTCAGAAGAGATATATGCATCCGTGTTCTTCCGGATGAATGTGATGATTCACAGATTAAGAGATTTTATCCGATATGCGATCACTATGATATTAAGGTCAATGAACCTATCATTTTGAAAGTAAGACCGATGGCGGTATTTGGCAACTATGACATCAGGGAGATGTCGGGATATGAACTTACCGCTTATGAGATAGAATTCAAATCATCCAATCCATACGTATGTACGGTCGAAAAGGACGGAACCATCAAGCCGATTCAGGCAGGAGATGCGGTGATTACCGTAAGCGCCGAAGGCTGCAGATGCACCATCGACGTACATGTTACCGACTGATTATTCAGTGGATTCATTTGAAGCCGGTTCCTCGGATTGCTCAGGAGCCGGTTCTTTTTCTTCGGGAGGATTCTCAGGTTGTTCTTCAGTCTGATTATTCTCCTCTTCATTTTTCTTGTTAGCCTCTTCCTCTTCTTTTCTTCGTGCCTCTTCTTCAGCCTGTTTTTGGGCGGCTTCTTCCTCGGCTTTCTTTCTGGCTTCCTCTTCATCTTCAGCTTCTTTTTCAGCTTTTTTTCTGGCTTCTTCTTCCTCGGCCTGTTTTCTCTTGGCCTCGTCTTCTCTTGGCCGCTCCTCTTCTTTTTCCTTCTCCTCGCGCTCTTTCTCTTTTTCTTTTTCGCGTTCGCGTTCTTCGCGCTCTCTTTGCTCTTCTTCCTTCCTTCTCTCTTCGTCAGGATCGGGAGTAGGTTCGGTGATCACGGGAGTTGCGGTAACGATAGGTGTGGCTGTAGGTGCCGCAGTCTGAGCCTGATTTTCGACCATCATGTTCATGATTTCTTTGAGCTTTTCTTCATCAATGCCGGAGCCGTCGTCCATCGTGACTTTTGTATTGTTCGGGTTGGGCTTGACATATTTAACGACGTATTCGCCTTCATCGGATATACCGGGAACTGGATGATCCACAATATAGTCAAATATTGCCTGACACCCACTGCCCGAATAGTGAAGTCCGTCTCCGCCGTTATACTCCGGTTTGACCTGTCCGTCATCGCCGGTCAGTACCTCAGAGATGTCTAAATAGAATATATGCTTTTCCCTTGCTGTTTCGAGCAGAAAATCATTGTATTTTCTTATCACTGAATTCTGAACAGTATTCTTATATGCACCGTTATCGTCGACAGGTCCTATCGACATGAGTACAATGTTGGAATTGGGAGCCTTACTCATGATATCGTCGATCAGATCCTTGTAGGTTGTCTTGTAGTGATCTTCGCTCGGATCGTTGATTCCGTTTACTCCGAGAGCGACATATATAACGGGAGACTGATGCGACGACAGATATGATTTTAACGTGTACTGTTTACCTGCGTTGTTTACAAACGTATTATTTCTGAATGAAGGATGGGAGATTCCGATCTGCGCAAGAGCAGCATCGTCATTGATGAGTCCGTAATTTACCATTGCAACGGTTCTGGAGTCGCCAAGGAATACGCATCTGTTGAGGTACCCTTTCTGCGCGTTTTCCTTTTCAACGAGGATGGTAGTATCCTCTGTACTTTCAACCTTGGTCTCGGCGGAAGCCGTGTCTGTTTCGCTGCTCTCATCAAAAGAAGCATCATCGCTGCCGTCGGCAGAAACGGAAATATTCAGCATATCGTCTCCGGAATGATCCTTATCCGGCATGTTTTTTTTGAGTACAAAAACTATAGCGATCATAAGTCCGAGACCGACAGCGACCGCCATAAAGATTATGATTTCCTTTTGACAGTACTTAGTCAGAAAATGCGCAATCTTCTTGCCGCATCTTTTGAAAAAGCTTTTGAGTGATTTTAGAAGCTTCATAACATGGTATATTATATCACATTATCATCTTCGGGCTCATCTTCAGCATATTCTTCGTCTTCATAGTACTCTTCCGGGATAGGTTGTGTGGTGGAAAAAGTGAACAGGCGCAGTGCATTGACAATGACAAAAATGCTAGAGATACTCATTGCGGCTGCGCAGAACATCGGATCCAGAAGCCAGCCGAATGCTCTGTAGAAGCATCCTGCGGCAAGAGGAATGCCGAGTATGTTATAGAAAAATGCCCAGAACAGATTCTGATGTATGATGCGCAGAGTTTCCTTGGATAATCTGAACGCGTCGACTGCGGTGATCAGTTCGCTTTTTATAAGAACAACATCCGCCGCATCTATCGCAACATCGGTTCCCGCACCGATGGCAATTCCGATATCGGCAACGGTAAGTGCGGGTGCATCGTTCACGCCGTCACCTATCATTGCGACTTTGCCGGTCTCGGAGAGTTTTCTTACTATGTCGGCTTTCTCATCCGGCATTACATCCGAGATAACTTCGTTGTTATCGATTCCGACCTCAGCACCGACGGCTTCGGATGTAGCGAGTCTGTCACCTGTTACCATACATACGTGTATATCTTCATTGTGAAGCGCATCAATTGCGTCGCGGCTTCCTTCCTTGATCTCATCGGCTACGGCTATGACGCCGAGCATTCCGGATTCGGATGCAAATATCGTCGGAGTCTTGCCTTCGGCAACAAGCTTATTGATCCTGAGTGTAAAATCATTATCGTATTCCGCTGCTGACCCGTCGGACGACCTGCCTAAAAGGGATTCACCTATGAATGATTCACTTCCGGCATAGATCGTACGTCTTCTGCCCGATAGCATGAGATCAGCCTTGATTCCTTTGCCGGGTATTGCCTCGAAGTTTGTTGTTTCCATTACCGGTACAAACCTTTTCTCGGCAAATGAACAGATCGCTTTTGCCAGAGGATGTTCGCTCTGGCTCTCGAGTGCATATGCTATCGAAAGAAGAAGATCTCTGTGTTCTATGTCATTTACGGTACTTATTATGTCTGTGACTTTCGGGTTACCGGTCGTGATTGTACCGGTCTTGTCGATTACGACTATCTGTGTGCGTCCGGTATTCTCAAGTGCCTCAGCGGTCTTGTACAGTATGCCGTGTCGGGCTCCGACGCTGTTGCCGACCATTATCGCAACAGGAGCCGCAAGAGACAAAGCACACGGACAGCTGATTATCAGTACCGACACCGCTCTTGAGAGCGAGAAGCCAAGACTTGATCCTCCGATCATCCATACCGCAAATGTGATTACGGAAAGCGCAAGGACCACAAATATAAAAATGCGGGAGATCCTGTCAGCAATGTTGGAAAGAGGAGCCTTGCCGGATGATGCGTCACTTACCATTTCCACTATCTTGGAAAAAGCGGTGTCGCATCCGACACTTGTCGCACGACATGTCAGAAATCCCGACATGTTGATCGTTGATGCACTTACATACATTCCGGGCTGTTTGTCAACCGGCATGGATTCACCTGTAAGAGATGATTCGTTAACGGCACTCGTTCCCGATTCGATGACTCCGTCAACAGGAACGCTCATTCCGGGCTTAAGGAAAAATATATCGCCAACATTTACTTCTTCGACGGGAACTTCAGTCTCCTGATTGTTACGAAGAACAAGAGCTGTCTTCGGAGACATATCGGTAAGATCTTTGAGCGCATTTGAGGTCTTGCCTTTTGCGAGTTCTTCCAGGTATTTACCGAGAAGGACGAGCGTCATGATAATTGAGGAAGTCACAAAGAACAGTTCGGAATCACCGACATATTCGGAAGTTCCTTTGTAGTAGATAATGCTTATCACAGACATAACCGTGCTGTATATAAACGAAGCGGCCGCTCCGATACATACGAGAGTATCGGTATTAGGTCTTCCTAAAAAGAGCGATGAGAAACCGCTTATGAAAAAGCGGCGGTTTATGAACAGTACCAAAAGGGAAAGGAGCATATCAATGAACGGAAGATCGATCACGCCGTTCCATATTGAGTGAAGTGCCAGTATTATAGTCAGAACAGCTGAAATGATAAGATCTCTCAGCATTTTGTTGTAGTTTGGCATGTAGGATCCTTTCGGTTAAAACGGATGAAATACATATATTTTGTTTACCCGTGGCATATTATACTACAAAATATGGTAGAATAGGTAGTGCAAAGTTGCGGAGGTAGATATGGTTACATTCAAAGGGACGAAGGTGGTTTCGGGAATAGCGATAGGCAAATTATTTGTCTACATGCATCCGGACAAACGTATCTCGAGGGCGACGGTCGAGGATACCGAGGCAGAGATTGCCATGTTCAACGAGGCACGTAAAAGTGCGATAGACCAGCTTGAGAAATTATATGAAACTTCATCGGAATATCTTGGGGAGACCAATGCTTCGATATTCGTTGCACAAGAGATGCTCCTCGAAGATACCCAGTATATCGAGTATGTTAAAAAACAGATCAACGAATCTCACTATAATGCGGCATACGCGGTTGTTCTTGCTTCGGATGAGTTCTCACGCATATTCACATCGATAGAAGATAAATATATGCAAAGTCATGTTGCGGACGTTCGTGACGTATCCGAGAGACTTCTTCGTATTTTATGCGATGCCGAAACCGAAATGATACAGCCCAAGGAGCCGTGTATATTTGCATCGGATGATTTTAACGCAGGTGATATAGTTCAGTTTAACAGAGAAAACGTTCTCGGATTTGCTACCATGTTCGGGTCTCCCGCAAGCCACGCATCAATACTTGCAAGAACAATGGGGCTTCCTTCGGTCGTAGGACTCGGACAGGAGATGCTGTCGATATACGACGGAAGATATGCCATCATAAACGGAATAAAGGGTGAGCTTATCATTGATCCCGACAAGCGTACTCTTGAACGGATGAAGAGGAAGCAGAAGGAATACGAGGAACAGCAGCGTATGCTTCTTCTTCTCAAGGGTAAGAACAACGTTACGAAGAGCGGATCATATATTAATGTATATGCCAATATCGGAAGTGCCGAAGGCGTTGAGACTGCACTGACTTACGATGCCGGCGGAATAGGACTGTTCCGGAGCGAATTCATCTATATGGAATCACCGACTTATCCATCGGAAGAAGAACAGTTTCGGATATATAAAGAAGTGCTTGAGAAGATGAGAGGCAGGAAGGTGATCATAAGGACTCTTGATCTCGGAACGGATAAACAGGCATCTTATTTCAGACCGGAAAAAGAGAATAACCCCGCACTTGGATACAGAGCCATAAGGATAAGTCTTGCACAGCCCGGATTATTCAAGACGCAGCTGCGCGCACTGTACCGCGCGTCGGTTTACGGCAATCTTGACATATTGTTCCCGCTTATCATATCCGTCGACGAGGTTGTTAAAATCAAAAAGATAATAAAAGAAGTTACCGATGAACTTGATGCCGAGGGAATCGAATACGCAAAAGACATTAGGCTCGGACTTATGATAGAGACTCCGGCAGCTGTCATGATAAGCGACAAACTTGCAAAACATGCTGATTTTTTCAGTATCGGTACGAATGATCTTACACAGTATACGCTTGCGATAGACAGGCAGAATCCCAAGCTTGAATCTTATTTCAGTTCGCTTCACCCTGCTGTTTACAAGATGATCGAGATGACCGTACAAAATGCTCACAAAGCGGGGATACCGGTTGATATATGCGGAGAGGAAGCTGCGGATCTGACTCACACGCAGGATTATATCAGAATGGGTATCGACACGTTATCCGTTGCTCCCAACATGGTTCTTCCGCTTAGGAAAAGGATCAGGGAGTGTGACTGATATCTTGAATTGTAAGAGCATAATGTGATACTATTACGTGGTTGTTTTACCACATCGACTAACACTTTTCGGAAGCAAAGAGGCGCATATGAAGATCGGATTTGATAATGAAAAATACGTAAAGACTCAGTCGGAACACATCCGCGAGAGGATAGGAGAATTCGGAGACAAGCTTTACCTTGAGTTCGGAGGAAAGCTGTATGACGATTATCACGCGTCACGCGTGCTTCCCGGATTCGAGCCCGACAGTAAGCTCAGAATGCTCATGCAATTATCCGATCAGGCTGAGATTGTGATCGTAATATCCGCTATGGATATCGACCGCAAGAAGATCAGAGGCGATATAGGCATCACATATGACGAGGATGTCTTAAGACTCAAGCAGCTGTTTGAGGATAAAGGCCTTTATGTTTCATCCGTAGTAGTGACTCATTTCACGGGTCAGGAAACAGCCAAGAAGTTCAAAGAGAGCATGGAGAAGAGGAAGATCAATGTCTACATGCACTATTTCATAGAAGGTTACCCGTCCAACATCTCACTCATCATGAGCGACGAAGGTTTCGGCAAGAACGATTATATCGAAACTACCAGACCGCTTGTTGTCATTACCGCTCCCGGACCCGGAAGCGGCAAGATGGCCACATGCCTGTCGCAGCTGTATCAGGAAAATAAGCGTGGGATCAAAGCGGGATATGCGAAGTTTGAGACATTCCCGATCTGGAACATTCCTCTAAAGCATCCGATTAATCTTGCATATGAAGCAGCAACAGCCGATCTTGACGATGTGAACATGATCGACCCGTTCCATCTGGAAGCATATGGGAAGACGACCGTAAACTACAACAGAGATATTGAGATATTCCCTGTTCTTAATGCCATGTTTGAGGAGATTTACGGACAGAGTCCTTACAAGTCTCCGACGGATATGGGTGTTAACATGGCCGGCAACTGCATCATTGATGATGATGTGTGCTGCGAGGCTTCGAAGCAGGAGATTATAAGAAGATACTATACAACGCTCGGTCGTGTTGTCGAAGAAAAGGCTAACGAGAGCGAAGTACTTAAAATTGAATTTCTTATGAAGCAGGCAGGTATAACTACCGACGACAGGAAAGTTACGGTGGCCGCAAATGCACGTGCCGACAAGCTCGGTGTACCGACTGCGGCGATTGAGCTTGAAGACGGCAGGATCATTACGAGCAAGACAACGGATCTTCTCGGAGCATCTGCGGCGCTTCTTCTTAACGCACTCAAATATCTCGGAGGTATCGATCATGATACCCATCTTATATCACCCGAAGCAATAGAACCTATTGCCGAGCTCAAAGTCAAATTCCTCGGTGGTAAGAATCCGAGACTCCATACAGATGAGGTGCTGATCGCTCTTTCGATTGCATCAATTTCGGATGATAATGCCAAGGTTGCTCTTTCGCAAATACCGAAGCTCAAAGGACTTCAGGCGCATACATCGGTTATGCTCTCGCCTGCCGATATCCGTACATTCAAGAGACTCGGAGTTGAAGTAACAAGCAATCCCCAGAGGAATGTCATCAAGAAAAAAGACAAGCCTGTTCTAGTTATAATGGCAGCAGGCATGGGATCAAGGTACGGCGGATTAAAACAGATAGATACTGTCGACGATGAGAATGATAAGATCATAGATTTCTCGATCTTTGATGCAAAACGTGCAGGATTCGAGAAGGTCATATTCATAATCAAGAAAGAAAACCTCGATCTGTTCAAGGAAGCGATAGGAGATGCGGTTTCAAAACATATGGAGGTCGAATACGTTTTCCAGGAGCTTACCGATATACCGGAAGGAGAGCGTGTATATGAAAATCGCGTCAAGCCCTATGGAACCGCACATGCCGTAAGGAGTGTAAGGAACATCGTAAATGGACCGTTTGCCGTAATCAATGCGGATGATTTTTACGGAAGTGAAGCGTTCAAGAAAATATTTGAGTATCTTGAAAGCGCAAAGGATAAGACAAGGAACTACTGCATGGTCGGGTTCGCACTCGGAAACACTCTTACCGAGAACGGATCGGTCAGCAGGGGAATATGTTCGGTTGATGAGAACGGTAATCTTGTAGATATAATTGAGCGCACGAAAATCATTAAGACACCGGATGGCGCTGCATATACCGAGAATGACAAAGACTATATCCCCATCCCGGAAGACAGCGTAACAAGCATGAACATATGGGGATTTACAGGTGACTTTCTCGATGAAATCGATAAGGCATTCACGAAATTCTACAAAGAAGAACTTCCGAACAATATCGAGAAAGCGGAATGCTATCTGCCGTTTGTCGTTGATGATATGATCAAAAAGGGAAAGGCTTCGGTAAAGGTTCTCGATTCATCCGATAAGTGGTTCGGAGTTACATACAAAGAAGATAAAGAGTACGTCAAGAATCAGATCAAAGCTCTGAAAGAAAAGGGAGTATATCCCAAAGTGTTATGGGACACTGGCGAAGACGATCAGTGAAACGTCGATTCGTGATCGTAGGCGGCAATATCTTCCGAAAACTTTAACAGAGTATCAAATGAAGTTTCTTTGGTTACCTCGCACTTTCCGTCGCGCATGCACTCGTATAAATAGTGGCTGATGTCTTTGGAATAGTGCGAGTAATCTTTATAATTATCAAGATTCGTGATTATATCCCAATTATCCTGAAAATAGAATATTCGAACATTATCGTATTCAAGAAGCTTCTTGTATACTTCATTTTGTGCGCATATTTCGGCGGTAAGTCTTCCACGCAGGAGACAGTCGTCCCAATACAGAATGCTGTACGGAGGTGAGTAGAATATGAACGTTACATCGGGACGTGCTTCAATATACGGAGTCACTCCCGCAAGGAATTCATCCACATATCCGTAGTAAGTGTTGAACGGCTGTTCCGGGTCGGGCTTCATCAGTCTGAACGGCATGTAGGTAGCCTTGGCAACGTACTCATCAAACGTGAACCTGTCTGCCCAGCAGTATGCACTGTCTGCCGAATAACCTTCGGTTATATTGTTGATTATAAACTCAGGAATGAATACGAAGGATACCGACTTGTTCCACAAATACTCAATATCATCGGATATGTCATCGTTTTCAAGATATTCGGGTATCGTTGTCGGAAATTCATTCGGATTGTGAAGGATGATGTAGTTGTCAAACGATATGATGACCGTTTTTGTTTCGGGTTTTGACAGCACGACATTTAACAGTCTTGAGTAGTCATCAAAGTGTGCGCCCTGCATGGAAAGCTTAACGGTACGGTTTCCTATCACGCCGTCGTTGAACCATCCGGCCTCAAAGTTCTCGCTCATTGAGGAGCCGACTATTGCAGTATCGTAGCTTATGTTCTTGGCAACACCAATCTGCTGTCCGCGTTCTTCGGTCTCGCAGGCGGCAAGTCCGAAGAAAGGAGCATGGTAATGAACAAACGGATCGATCACTATCGTGATGATCGCGAGCACAACAAGAACTGCAAGAGAATATGCGATTGATTTTACAAAGTATTGTTTGTCTGTCATGATTTTAGAAATTAACGTATATGAACTCTGCCACTTCCGACAGTGATAATACCGACCAAACGAACAGAATGACCGTTATCGCCACTTTCGTTTTCGACGCCGCAAATGAATCACATCTTTGGCGTATAGTTTTTGAAAATGCCGAGAAATATAAAGCTATAGCCACAAGAAGTATCCATAAGACACAACTGCCTATGAATGTAAAGTCAGGCACCGTTTTCAGAATGATCCATTGAAACAGCTGGAATTCGGTCGGAACACATGTTGCGACTATTCCGTTGTTTAGAGGCTTGAAGCCGCCGGTAAACAGCTGCTTGATCATTGAAACAGCAACCTCGGTATCGTCCGCACGGAAGAATACCCATGCCAGGCTGACAAATGAAAACGTGAGGAACCATCTGATTGCTTTCGGAATTTTCTCCGTCACACCGCTTATCAGTTTGCTTATTATCATTCCGGCACCGTGTATTCCGCCCCATAACACAAAATGCGTTGCCGCTCCGTGCCACAGTCCGCTTATTATGAATATGAGGAAGTTGTTAAAATATGTCCGGAATTTACCTTTTCTGTTTCCGCCGAGCGGAATGTACACATAGTTTCTGAAAAATCTCGTAAGCGAAATATGCCATCTTTTCCAAAACTCCCTTATGGACAGACTGTGATACGGGCCGTCAAAGTTCTCGCAAAGATCCAGTCCGAGCATGAGGCATATACCTGATGCCAGATCACAGTAACCCGAGAAATCAAAATAAATCTGAAGCGTATACGACAGTATGACAAGTATCGCGTCCGGTGAACCGAGATTCAGGATGTTTGCGAATCCGATATCCGAGTATTTGCCGAGGTTGTCGGCAATAAGAAGTTTCTTGGCAAGACCTATCGTAAAACGATAGAACCCTCTTGAAATTTTTCCGTAATCAATGCCTTTTCTTGCGACATCGTTAAACTGCGGAATCAGCTCGGTGGTAAGAGCGATGGGTCCAACGGATATTTTCGGAAAGAAGCTTACGAAAAGAGCATAATCGATAAAATCATATTTGATGGACGGATCTCTGTATGTATCCACAAGGTATGCGATTTGTGAAAATGTGAAATAACTTATACCTACGGGAACTACTATGGCTTCGAGCGTAAGCGCTTCTCCGCCGGCCTGCACGATCAGCTCACCGATATATGACAGATACTTGCAATAGACAAGAAACAGAATATTTGCAATGACACCTGTTGCAAGAAGCAGCTTCCGGGTCGTCCGAGGAAGATTATGCGCCAGTCCGAAGGTGGCAATAAAATAGCAGACAATAACGGATATTAAAAGTGCCGTAAGCCCTTTGATACCGGGTGTCAGAAGGGCATAAAAAAAGAGCGAGGAGAGCAGAAGCACTATCTTACCCGCTGTATACAGTCCGCGGCTGTTCGCAACATGATAGAGAATCAGAACCGCAGGCAAAAATATAAATATAAATGAATACGATGGAAGGATCATAACGCATATTATATCATAAAACAAAAAACGTAGTATCCGGACACACAATTTTCACATCAAAATGTTGATTTTACGCGGTATTATAACTATAATAAACCGAATAGCCATGGTTTGAAGAGGAGATAATATGGAGAATCAGGACAACAATTCCGGAAATAACAATAATAACAGAAATAAAAAGCATAACCAGCAGACACTGCTCATAATTCTTGTCGTATCGGTAGTGCTCTTTGTAATGCTCTCGTACATGAGAACGATGTTCTCGAGTGCGACGAACCAGAAGATCACTTACGATGCGTTCATTACCAAGGTTGAAAAGGGCGAAGTCGACAGCGTGGTCATCGGAACGGATGAGATCACGATAATTCCAAAGGGACAGGAGAATGCCTATGTACCGATCAAGTATTACACGATACCGGTATATGATGATTCCCTTCCTGACAGGCTCTTAAAGGCAGGAGTCAAGTTTGAACAGAAGGAATCGGATTCATCGTCGATGATTTTATCTTTTGTTCTTTCTTATATCTTGCCGATACTGGTCTTCTGGCTCATCATCAGCTTCTTCATGAAGAGGATGGGTGGCGGCGGCATCATGGGCGTCGGAAGAAGCAACGCCAAGATGTATGTTCAGAAAGAGACCGGAGTTACGTTCAAAGATGTTGCGGGACAGGACGAGGCAAAAGAGTCGTTACAGGAAGTTGTTGATTTCCTTCATAATCCCGGCAAGTACGTCAAGATCGGCGCCAAGCTTCCGAAGGGTGCACTTCTTGTAGGCCCTCCCGGAACAGGTAAGACACTTCTTGCCAAGGCAGTTGCCGGTGAGGCACACGTACCTTTTTTCTCGCTTGCCGGTTCGGACTTTGTGGAAATGTATGTCGGTGTCGGAGCTTCAAGAGTAAGGGATCTGTTCAAGGATGCCCAGAAGAATGCACCGTGTATTATATTCATAGACGAGATCGATGCCATCGGAAAATCACGTGATTCGCGTTACGGCGGAGGAAACGACGAACGAGAGCAGACACTTAACCAGCTGCTTTCCGAGATGGATGGTTTCGACAGTGCAAAAGGTATAATGATACTTGCCGCAACGAACAGGCCGGAGATACTTGATAAGGCGCTTCTTCGTCCCGGACGTTTTGACCGAAGGATAATTGTTGATAAGCCGGATCTCAAAGGACGTAAGGAAACGCTTAAGGTTCACTCGAAAGACGTGCTGCTCGACGATACGGTTGATTTTGACGAGATAGCTCTTGCAACGGCGGGTGCTGTCGGATCGGATCTCGCAAATATGGTTAACGAAGCCGCGATCAACGCGGTTAAGAATAAGCGTGAAACAGTTAATCAGAAAGATCTTCTTGAAGCCATCGAAGTTGTTATGATGGGTAAGGAAAAGAAGGATCGTGTGATGACAAAGAAGGAACGCAGGATAGTTGCATTCCACGAGATCGGACATGCTCTTGCATCTGCACTTCAGAAGAACACGGATCCGATTCAGAAGATCACGATCGTACCGAGAACAATGGGTGCGCTCGGTTATGCATGGTATGTTCCCGAAGAAGAGAAGCATCTTGAATCCAAGATCGAGCTGTACGAACAGATAGTAACGGCGCTTGCAGGACGCGGTGCGGAAGAGATCGTATTCGGCTCGATAACAAACGGTGCAAGTAATGATATAGAAAAAGCAACCTCGATCGCAAGAGCAATGGTGACGAGATTCGGTATGTCCGAGAAGTTTGGTCTTATCAAGCTTGAGAGTGTCGAAGACAGATACTTAAGTGGTCGTATGGTAATGGAATGTGCTGACAGGACAGCCGCAGCTGTTGATGAAGAAGTAATGAGAATCCTGTCCGAAGCTTACGAGGAGGCTAAACGTCTTCTTAATGAGAACAGGGATCTGCTCGATGAACTTGCCGAATATCTTCTTAAGATGGAGAGTATCACCGGTAAGCAGTTCATGGAGATATTCAGGAATAAATATCCCGAAGAGAAAAAGGATGAAGAAGAGGCAGAATCCGAGGATGAGACCGAAACATCCGAGGATGAGACCACAACATCCGAAGAGGAGACCGCAACATCTGAAGAAGAGACTGCAACATCCGATGAAAATGCGGACGCTGACAAGGGCGCTGTTATAGATGCGAAAGTTTGAGTATTCCAATAAATCGTTTCGGTTCATGATCGTCGGTATGGCGATCATGATAGTTGCCGCTGTCGCAACCGGAATAGTATTCAGAGTTATTACGCGAACGATGCAGGATGTCGAAAGAGAAGAGGTCATTGGGTTTGACCGGCATTACGCGTTTGTTGCGGATGACTCCGAGAGTGATTTCTGGCAGGAAGTATTTGCTGCAGCTAACGAGCAGGCAAAAGAATATAACACATATCTTGAAGACCTGGGTGCAGATCTGGGCAAGGACTATTCGACCGAGGAACTGCTTCGTATCGCTGTCAATTCCAAGATGGACGGGATTGTCTATTATGGTGGTGCGAACGGAAAGGTGAGCGAACTGATCGATAAGGCTGCTGATGCCGGTATCGGCGTTGTGGTGTTGCAGAACGACGTGGAAACATCCAAGAGACAGTGCTACGTCGGACTCAACTACTACGAGCTCGGACAGATGTATGCGATCCAGATCGAAAAGCTTATCAAGGCCGGTGCCATGCCGGACACAACGGTGGATATACTCGTCGACGGAGACATGTCGGAAGGTGCATCAAACCTTATTGTTATGGCGATCGAAGATTATCTTCGTGAGAAGAACGGGGAAGAGAAGGATTATGATCTTCCGGAGATACTTGTCACAAGAATCGATGCCGAGGATATTTTCAGCGCCGAAGAGAGCATCCGTAATATCTTCCTTGAAAAAGACACACTTCCCAACATCATGCTGTGCGTCAACAGCGTTTACACCAGATGCGCATATCAGGCTGTCGTTGATTACAACCTTGTCGGCCAGATCCAGATCATTGGATACTTTGCGAACGATACGATACTTGATGCAGTAGACAAGCAGGTGATTTTCTCCACGATATCCGTTGATACGAACGAAATGGGCAAATCATGCATCCAGGCGTTGTATGAGTATAACAACATGGGCTATACCAATTCATATCTTCCGGTCGGTATAGAAGTAGTGGATCAGGAAAAAGCAAATCAGATTCTCAACAAAAAAACGAACAAGGCGGAAGAAGGATGACTGAGGCACTCAGAAGAAAATGGAATAACGCCTCGGTAAGACGGAAGATGCTTATTGCGTTCATCGTCCCGGTGATACTCATACTTGCTGTCAACTTTTATATGTACATTAGTATAAACACGATGATCGCAAGAGTCGATGAGATATATGTGGTTAACGTTTCGCTGAATGATCTGTCCGACGATCTGACACTTATACAGAGCTCCATGAAAGAGTATCTCGAGAGTAAGGGAACGAGCGCTCTTAATGATTATTACAGAGCCGAGCAGGATTACAGAAACGGCCTTTCGGCTCTTGATCTTAAGAGTTCCGGCACCGCAGTCTATGCGATGCAGGAAAACATTATCCATCAGTCAGAGAATTATCTTAAGACAGCCGGTGAGACTATAACCGCAAAACGCGGACGTAACGTCGAGAAGTACAAAGCTTCTTATGAAGAGTCCGTGGATATGTATTCCGACCTTCAGGCGTGTATATACGCACTTAATAACAAGCAGTTCAAGAAGAACACGACCGACTACAGCAGACTGTTATCGTCTCTTCGTTTCATGGAAATGATAACGAGTCTTATACTGTTCTTTATCGGTATTGTCAATGTCGTGGTAGTTTTTCTTGTGACAAAGAGTATGACGCTTCCTCTTGTGGATCTGTCGCAGGCCGCCAACGAAGTTGCGGACGGTAATTTTGATGTCGATATTGATGTCACGGAGAGCGAAGATGAGATCGGAGTCGTATCCAAGGCGTTCAAACAGATGCTTGAAAGCATACAGAAATATATCGCGGAGATCAAGGACAGCGTATTAAGAGAAAGTATGCTCAAGGAACATGAGCTTGTGATGGAGAACCGTATGAAAGAAGTGCAGCTGCGTTCTCTTCAGGCGCAGATCAATCCGCACTTTCTGTTCAACACGTTAAACGCCGGGGAACAGCTTGCCATGATGGAAGGTGCCGACAAGACGACCGAGTTCATCGAAAACATGGCGGATTTTTTCAGATATAATATCAAGAAGATAGATAACGACGCATCGATCGCCGAGGAGATCGCGCTGGTAGATAAATACGTATACATACTGAATGTAAGATTTACCGGTGAGATTCATTACTCCAAAGATGTCGATGAGGATATTACCGAAGTAAGAGTTCCGAGTATGATTCTTCAGCCGATCGTTGAAAATGCGGTTAATTATGGCATAAGGGATATCGACTGGGAAGGACATATCGACCTTAAGGTATATAAGGAAAACGGAAACGTGCTGCTGTCCATCAAGGACAACGGTATCGGAATGAGTAAGGAGCAGATTGACAGAATACTGTCGGGCGAAGCTGTCGGGGAAGTATCGGCTGATCATGCGGCATCGAACGGAATAGGACTCGGAAATGTTATAGAGAGACTTCAGATATTCACCGGTCAGCGTGATGTGATGGAGATATTCAGCGAGGGAGAAGGAAAGGGAACGGAATTCGTTATTAAGGTTCCGATGTTTGTATAAACGTAAGAGGTAATAAATGTACAGAATAATGCTTGCCGATGACGAAGGAATAGTCATCAATTCTTTATCAATGATCATAGAGAAGAACTTCGAAGGGCAGTTCGAGATTGAAAGTGCCAAGTCCGGACGAATGGCTATCGAGGTTGCGGAAAGATTTCGTCCCGATGTTATATTCATGGACATCCAGATGCCGGGAATAAACGGGATCGAGGCGATGAAGGAGATAAGAGCTATACTTCCGTCGGTCATTTTTGTCGTTCTCACTGCATACGATAAATTTGACTATGCTAAAGAAGCTATAGGACTCGGAGTAATAGATTATCTGAATAAACCCTACAATCAGAAATCAATCGTTGCCGCAATCAACCGCGTCATAGGAGAACTTGACAAGAGAAGGGAAAAGAGGAGACAGGATCTTCAGACAAAGGAAAGACTCGAGACCGTTATTCCGATCATTGAGAATGGCTTTATATCAAGTATCATATTCCAGGAGCCCTTTCCGGAAGACATCGAGAACTATAAGAATCTGTTAAGTCTTAAAGCCGATTACGGATACATGGTTGCGGTCATGTTCGGCGAAGTTCAGCAGGGCAACTATCTGACAAATGCGGTAGGCTCCGCTGTCAAGGCGCAGACCGTGTATTATACAAAAGTAAGAGACATAATCAAAGATACTTTTCCCGATGCCGTAGTCGGATCGATAAGCTCCAACAAGATTCCGATATTCGTTCCGCGAAGCGATCTTACGATGGAGTATAGCGAAAGAAGCGATTTGATTGAAAGATCACGCATGGCTGTCCGCGAGATGAGAAATGCAACAGACATACGGTACAGGATAGGCATAGGCGGTATCAAGAAGCTCAAGAACTGTTACGAATCATACGAGGAAGCCATGAAGGCGCTCTATTCCACCAAAGGAAGCGTTGCACATGTTGACGATCTTCCCATTGCGGTTTCGTATGAGGAAAGTTACCCGGCAGATCTGGAGAATGAAATATTCGAAAAGCTTGACGAAGGAGATGTGGACGGATGTCTTGTAAAGAGCGGCAAGTTTTTCGACTGGATGTGCGAGAAACATTCGGATGACATTATGAGCATCAGGTTAAAATCACTTGAATTTGTTCTCCGTGCCGAAGGCGTTATGTACAGAAGCGGCGGACATCTTTATGAATTTGAGAGCCGCAAGGATTATTTGTCCGGGATAATAGGAATATCGACTCTTGATGGAATCAAGACATGGTTTATAGACAAGATGAAAGCGGCCGTAACAAACATGACCACAGGCAGCTCCGATCATACACATTATCTTGTCAAACAGGCACTTGAGTTTATTGAGAACAATGCGGGCAAGGATATATCGCTCAATGATATTTCCGAGAAGCTTAATATCAGTTCTTACTATTTCAGTAAGCTGTTCAAGGAAGAGATGAACGAAGGCTTTATCGAATACCTTACAAAAAGAAGGGTTGAAATGGCCAAGGAGATGTTAAGGGATCCCGGAAGAAGTATCAAAGAAGTCGGAAGTGAGTGCGGGTATTCCGATCCGAACTATTTCTCGAGAATATTTAAGAAAGCAACGGGAATGACACCCACGGAATATAAGGAGAGAGCCGGAAGTGGTTTGTAAGAAGATCATAGCAGTAATATTATCGCTTGTTTTTATGCTTGCAGCAGCAGGCTGTAACAATACGGCACCAAACGCTGTTGAAAAGCCCGAACAAAAAGACGACAGGATACAGATAGGACTGTCAATTGATTCCTTTCTTATAGAAAGATGGTCAAGGGAGAGGGACCTGTTTGTATCAAAAGCGCAGGAGCTCGGCGCCGAGGTCAATGTTCAGAATGCAAACGGTGTTGTTGAAGAGCAGATAAAACAAATACGTTACTTTATAGATAAGAAGATGGACGTCATCGTAGTTATCGCCATAGACGATATCGCCTTAAGAGACACGATAGCCGAGGCTAAGAAGGAAGGAATTAAGGTAATAGCGTATGACCGTCCCGTACGAAACGCCAACGTGGATCTGTATCTTTCGGTGGACAACGAGAAAGTCGGAGAACTGATGGCCGAATACATCAAGGATTATATAGGAAACGAAGGAACCATTATTCAGGTAAAAGGATCTCCTACCGATTATAATGTCCAGATGGTGCAGGAAGGCTTTGAAAGAATACTGTCCACAACAAAGATCAAGGTTGATTACGCCGAGTTCTCAAACGGATGGGTTGCCGAGAACGGTTTTACGGTCACCGATGAATATCTCAAGACCGGGAAAAAACCTGATGCGATCATGTGCGGAAATGATAACCTTGCCGCCCATGCAATAAGGGCTCTCATAGAGCACAGGCTTGGCGGAAAAGTATGTGTTGTAGGACAGGATGCGGATCTCGAAGCCTGCCAGAGGATCGTTGAGGGAACACAGTATATGACTGTCTACAAGCCGGTCGAGAAGCTTGCGATCAAAGCGGCGGAGCGTGCGGTTGATATGGCAAGCAATATTCCCCTCGGACTTAAGGATACTTTCAATGACGGTACATATGATGTCCCCTACGAGAAGCTTATGCCTATAGCGGTCACAAGGGAGAACATGGACGAAGTGATAACCGGAAAATATCACCAGAAGAACGAAATATACCTGAATGTACAGTAAAATCAGGCGTTAACGAACATATCTAGCACAATTTTGTTATAGCAGTAACAAAATTGTGCTAGTTTTATTTTGCCTTTTATGACGACAATAAAATTTTGAAGAAACTGACAAGTCTTTCTAGATTGTGAAGTGATATTGTGGATAACGTAGTCGGGCAACATAGTGTTGCCGGCAAATTTATAAGGGAGGACAAAAAATGTCTAGAAAAGTATTATCAGTATTACTTGCAACAGCAATGACAGCTTCTCTCCTTGTTGGTTGTGGCGGCGCAGCAGCAGCTCCTGCAGCAGACGCAGCAGCACCCGCAGCAACAGAGGAAGCAGCACCTGCAGCAGAAGAAGCAGCTCCTGCAGCAGAAGAAGCAGCTCCTGCAGCTGACGAAGCTACAGCAGGCAAGAAGGTTGGCGTAGCAATGCCTACCAAGGATCTTCAGAGATGGAACCAGGATGGTGCCAACATGGAAGAGCAGCTCAAGGCAGCTGGATACGAAGTTGACCTTCAGTACGCTTCAAACGACGTTCAGACTCAGGTTTCTCAGATTGAGAACATGATCAACGGTGGATGTAACGTTCTCGTTATCGCTTCTATCGATGGTGAGTCACTTGGAACAGTTCTTGAGACAGCTAAGGCAGCAGGAATTCCTGTTATCGCTTATGACCGTCTTATCATGGGAACAGACGCAGTTTCTTACTACGCAACATTCGATAACTACATGGTAGGTACAAAGCAGGGACAGTATATCATTGATACACTTGATCTCAACAATGCAGCAGGTCCTTTCACAATGGAAATTACCGGTGGTGACCCGGGCGACAACAACGCTAAGTTCTTTTACAATGGTGCTATGGATCTTCTTAAGCCTTTCATCGAGTCAGGCAAGATCGAAGTTAAGTCAGGTCAGGTTGATTTCGAGCAGGTTGCTACAGCTTCATGGGCTACAGAGAATGCTCAGTCAAGAATGGAGAACATCCTTTCAACAAACTATGCTGATGGCACAAACCTTGACATCTGCCTTTGCTCAAACGACTCTACAGCACTTGGTGTTGAGAACGCACTTGCAGCAAACTACAAGGGTAACTACCCTATCATCACTGGTCAGGACTGTGACGTTGCAAACGTTAAGAACATGATCGATGGAAAGCAGTCAATGTCAATCTTCAAGGATACACGTACTCTTGCAGCTCAGGTTGTTAAGATGGTTGGTCAGATCCTTAAGGGCGAAAAAGTTGAAGTTAACGATGAAAAGACATACGACAATGGTAAGGGAGTTGTTCCTTCATACCTTTGCGAGCCTGTATTTGCTGACATCAACAACTACAAAGAGCTTCTTATCGACAGCGGATATTACACAGAGGCAGACCTCAAGTAATTCATGCTGATCAAGTAACACAGATTAATAGACAGGCGGGCATAAACCCGCCTGTTTGTTAAGTAAGGTATCATATAATAATGGGTTTTAGGAGGGATACATTTTGGCTAAAGTAATTCTGGAAATGAAAAACATAACCAAAACCTTCCCCGGTGTAAAGGCACTTGATAACGTAAATTTACAGGTTGAGGAAGGCGAGATCCATGCGCTTGTAGGAGAGAACGGCGCTGGTAAATCGACCCTGATGAATGTACTGAGCGGTATTTATCCTTACGGTACATATGAAGGGGACATCATCTATAACGGTGAAGTTTGTAAGTTCAACAAGATCAAGGATTCCGAAGAAAAGGGAATCGTTATCATCCATCAGGAGCTTGCACTTATCCCGTACATGTCGATAGGCGAGAACATGTTCCTCGGAAATGAAAGAGGAAAGGCCGCAGCCATTGACTGGAACGAGACATACGGTGAAGCGGATAAGTACCTGAAGATGGTTGGTCTGTCTGACAGTTCAAGAACACTTGTCAAGGAACTCGGTACAGGTAAGCAGCAGCTTGTTGAGATCGCTAAGGCTCTTGCAAAACATGCAAAGCTTCTTATCCTTGATGAGCCCACATCTTCTCTTAACGAAAAAGATTCGAGAGCACTTCTTGATCTGCTTCTTCGTTTTAAGAAAGAAAACGGATTAACATCGATAATCATATCTCATAAGCTTAACGAAGTTTCATATGTAGCTGATAAGATCACGGTTGTTCGTGACGGTGCTACAATTGAGACTCTTGACAAAGCTACACAGGAGATTTCAGAAGATAGAATAATAAAAGGAATGGTTGGACGTGAGATCACGGACCGTTTCCCGAAGAGACACGATGTCAACATCGGCGATATCAATCTCGAGGTTAAAGACTGGAGTGTATATCATCCCCTTTATCCCGAGAAGAAAGTCGTTGATAACGTATCGTTTAATGTTCGCAAGGGTGAGGTTGTAGGTATCTACGGTCTTATGGGAGCAGGACGTACGGAGCTTGCAATGAGTATTTTCGGTAAGTCATACGGAACAGGTATCACGGGTCACATGATGCTCAACGGCAGAGAAGTTAACCTTAAGAATGCCAAGGAAGCAATCAAGAACAAGATCGCTTACGTTACCGAGGATCGTAAAGGTAACGGACTCGTGCTTAACAATCCCATCAAGATCAATACTACACTTGCCAATCTTGATGCTGTAAGCTCAAACAACATTATTGATAAAGATAAAGAATACCAGGTTGCTGTTGAATACAAGGATAAGCTCAGAACCAAGACTCCTTCTGTAGAGCAGAATGTCGGTAATCTTTCCGGTGGTAACCAGCAGAAGGTTCTTCTTGCAAAGTGGATGTTCGCAGAGCCCGACGTTCTTCTTCTTGACGAGCCTACACGTGGTATTGATGTCGGCGCTAAGTATGAGATCTATTGTATCATCAATGATCTCGTTAAGGCCGGTAAGTCTGTTGTTATGATCTCTTCGGAGCTTCCCGAGACGATCGGTATGAGCGACAGAATCTATGTCATGAACGAAGGTAAATTTGTCGGAGAACTTAAACAGGAAGAAGCCAGTCAGGAATCGATCATGGCTTGCATCATGAGATCGGGAAGGGGTGAGTAACGATGGCTAAAATGAATTTTTCCGCAGCATTAAAAAAATATGCGATGGCGATCGTTCTTGTTCTTGTCATCATCCTTTTCTACATTCTGACAAACAAAGCGATACTGCTTCCGCAGAACGTAAACAATCTTCTTTCACAGAACGCATACGTGTTCGTACTTGCAACAGGTATGCTCCTGTGTATCCTGACAGGTGGTAACATCGACCTTGCCGTTGGATCGGTAGTATGTTTTGTCGGCGCTGTCGGCGGTGTTGTACTTGATAAGGATATGAATTTCATAGTTGCATTTATCATAATGCTTGCTATCGGTCTTGCTATCGGTATGTGGCAGGGATTCTGGATTGCATTCGTGAATGTTCCTCCGTTCATCGCAACACTGGCAGGCATGTATGCTTTCAGAGGATTGTCCAACGTAGTACTTGGAGGACAGGCATTAAACCTTTCCAAGATGGACGGATTCTTAAAGACATTCGGCGGCGGAGCAGACTGCTACATTCCCGGATCGACGATCAGTCTGTTCGGAAGCGATGTCAATGTCACATGTATGTTGGCAGGCATAATCGGTATTGCGATTTATCTGTTCATGACCATAAGCGGACGTATCAACACGAAAAAGCGCGGATACGCTACACCTCCTCTTGCAGGTGAAGTAATTAAAATGGTCATCATATCAGGCGTTGTATTTTATCTTACATACAAGCTTGCAGCTTATCAGGGTATTCCTACATCTCTTATCTGGGTACTCGTTGTTGTCATAGCTTTCGGATACGTTACACAGAAGACTACGATCGGTCGTGACCTTTACGCTGTCGGCGGTAACAAGAAGGCTGCTCAGCTTTCGGGTGTCAATGTTAAGAAGGTATACTTCTTTGCTTATTCTTTCATGGGACTTCTTTCCGGTCTTGCAGGAACGCTTACTATTGCAAGAGCTGCATCGGCTCAGCCTACATACGGCCAGGGCTATGAGATGGACGCTATCGGCGCATGCTTCATCGGTGGAGCAAGTGCATACGGCGGAATAGGAACGGTTCCCGGAGTTATAATCGGTGCCCTCCTTATGGGTGTCATCAACCAGGGTATGTCTATCTGCGGTGTTGACGCAAACCTTCAGAAGGTTGTCAAAGGTCTCGTTCTTTTGGGCGCGGTAATCTTTGATGTTGTTTCAAAGAAAGAGAAAAAATAACAAAGGAAGGATAAAGAAATGGAAAAAGTAGGTAAGATTTTTAAAGAACATACTATGCAGATCATTCTGGTCCTTGTTGTTATTTTCTTCGCGATCACAACAAAAGGATCGATACTTTCTGCAATGAACTTCGAAGCACTTATCACACAGAACGCATACGTATTCATCCTTGCAACAGGTATGTTCATGTGTATGCTCATAAAAGGTAACATCGACCTTTCGGTAGGTGCTACGGTTTGTCTTGTTGATGCGCTGGGCGCATACATGATGGTTAACATGGGATTTTCCGTTCCCGTGGCAATGATCGCAATGGTGATTATCGGATGCTTCATCGGTGCGGTACTGGGATGGCTGATCGCTTATCTTAACATTCCGCCCTGGATCGCAACACTTGGAGGATTCCTTGCATTCAGAGGACTCGGAACCAAGATTGTAACGATCGCATCGTCAACATCTTCGATCTCCATCAATGACATAGACGGTTTCAAGAAGCTGTTTAACAGTCATATACCCAAGAGTCTGTGTATTCCCATCGGAATAGTATGCTGCGTGATCTTCATATTCATGCAGGTTAAGAGCAGAGCTACAAAGATCAAAAAGGGATACGAAGCAGAGACAATGACGGCACTTGTTGTAAGATGCATTATCATCAGTGCGATAATCATGCTGTTTGCTGTTAAGTACTCGGGAGCACTCGGTGAGACCGCACTCGGTATCCCGACGGTTCTTGTATGGGTTGTTGTAGTACTTCTCGTATATGATTTTATCTCAAGTAAAACAGTACTTGGACGTTACTTCTACGCAATGGGCGGTAACATGGAGGCAACGAGACTGTCAGGTATCGATACCAAGCTCGTTCTCTTCTTTGCATACCTTAACATGCAGTTCCTGTCGGTTATAGCCGGCTGGACGAGCCTTGCAAAGCTCTCAACTTCAAACGGTTACATGGGTCAGAACTACGAGCTTGATGCGATCTCCGCATGTATCGTCGGCGGTGTCAGCGCATACGGCGGATCCGGCAGTGTATTCGGAATGGTTGTCGGAGCTACGCTCATCGGCGTTATCAACCTTGGTATGTCGATAATGAGTATCGACCCCAACTGGCAGAAAGTCGTTAAAGGTGTCGTTCTTCTTGCGGCAGTTGTATTCGAGATATTCAACAACCGTCCTAAGACAAAAGGCTGATTTTCTAAGCCCTTAATAAATCCATTATTATAAAGGGGAGCCCTTCGTTCTTCGCCAAAGCGGGATCGTAGGGCTCTTTTTATTGTCGAGATCGCGTAGCGATCTTGACAGCCGGAGCGGCGCTTGAGCGGAGTATATCAAAAGTAGTATGATATATACATATGGACAAGAGAGACTTCAACTTCGAAGAAGAATTGAATAAGCTTCCGAAAAAGCCCGGCGTGTACCTTATGCACGATAAGGATGATGAGATCATCTATGTCGGTAAAGCGGTTGTATTAAGAAACCGGGTACGTTCGTATTTTCGAGAGAGCACTAAGAAGACCGTGAAGATCCAGCAGATGGTGAAGCACATCGCATGGTTTGAATACGTTGTCACGGATTCGGAGATGGAAGCGCTCGTTCTTGAGAACAATCTTATCAAGGAAAATCAGCCCAAGTACAATACGATGCTCAAGGACGACAAGACCTATCCGTATATTAAGGTAACCGTCGCAGATGATTTTCCCCGTATCGTGATGTGTAGAAGGGTGATAAAAGACAATGCGAGATATTTCGGACCGTTCACTTCAGGAGAGGCGGTCAGGGAGACGATCGACCTTCTGAGGAAAGCATATAAGGTGCGAAACTGTGCTATGAAGATAGACAGTGTATCGGATACCGGACGCTCGGGAGAAAAGAAGTGTCTGTACTATCATATGGGACAGTGCGATGCTCCTTGTGACGGACTTATCGGACGTAAGGAGTATGGCGAAAATATAGACAGGGTTCTTGCATTTCTTAACGGTGATCATAAACAGGTTGTAAACGATCTGACGCAGGCTATGCAGAAAGCATCGGATGAGCTTGAGTATGAACGCGCGATGGAATATCGCGATCTTATCGAAAGCGTAAGGAAAGTTTCCGAGAAGCAGAAGATAACTGATACGGGTGGAGACAACCGCGATATTATTGCACTTGCAAGAGGCGACGAATCAGTGATTGTCCAGATGTTCTTTGTAAGAGACGGAAGGATAGTCGGGAGAGAACATTATTATATGCAGCATGCGGCGGAGGAAGAATCCGCGGATATTTTGTCTGCGTTTTTGATGCAGTTTTATATGGGCGCTCCGTTTATTCCGAAGGAGATTTTGCTTCCGTTTGAGCCGTCACAGGCAGAGCTTATAGAAGAGTGGATGAGCTCACAGAACGGATCGAAGGTTACGCTTGTGATTCCGCAAAAGGGAAAGAAAGACAAGCTTGTTAAGCTTGCTATGGAAAATGCAAAGATCAAGCTTGATCAGGATGTTGAAAAGCTTAAGAGAAAACGCGACAAAACGATAGGCGCCGTTAATGAGATTGCACAGATACTTGAGCTTTCGGATATTCATCGAATGGAAGCTTATGATATTTCAAACATCAGCGGTTTCGAATCGGTAGGTTCAATGGTAGTGTATGAGGATGGAAGACCCAAGCCGAATGAATACAGAAAGTTCAAAATTAAATCGGTTGAAGGACCTAACGATTATGCGAGTATGGAAGAAGTTCTGACCAGAAGGTTCGAGCACGGACTTGCGGAAATTGACGGCAACGAGATCTCCGGAAAGTTTTCAACGTTCCCGGATCTGATACTTATGGACGGCGGAAAGGGTCAGGTCAATATATGCGAGGAGGTTCTAAGCAGACTCGGACTTGATATACCCGTATGCGGAATGGTAAAAGATGATAACCACAGAACGAGAGGTCTGTATTATAACAATACGGAACTTCCGATATCCAAATCATCGGAAGGTTTTCATCTGATCACGAGAATACAGGACGAGGCACACAGGTTTGCGATAACGTTTCATCGTAAGCTTCGTACAAAGGATCAGGTTCATTCGGTCCTTGACGATATACCCGGCATTGGACCCAAAAGAAGAAAGGCTCTGATGAAGGCTTTTGAATCACTTGAGGATATCAAACAGGCAACGACAGAAGATCTCGCCGAAGTCGAGGGCTTCAATTTGGCGGCAGCCTCAAGTGTCTATGATTTTTTCCATAAATTGTGATATACTCTTTCGTATAGTAAACGGAGGCTAAGGAGGTTCTTATGGGAGCTGTATCTGTTAGTGAATTGATCGATAAAATGAAACTTGTGAATCTGACCCCGGACATTGATGTCGAAAACATCAAGATTGCCCAGCCGGATATCAACCGTCCGGCACTTCAGATGGCGGGATTTTTGGAGCACTTTGAAACGGGCCGTGTTCAGATTATTGGTTTCGTTGAGTATACATATATGGAGAAGCTTGATCCTTCGGTTAAGAAAGAAAGATATGAGCACATCTTGTGCGATGACACACCATGCTATGTATTCTGCCGTGATCTTCAGCCGGATGAACTGTTTCTTGAGATAGCAAGAACTCATAACGTTGCCGTTCTTATGTCTCATAAGAGCACATCGAACCTGATGGCCGAGATAATCAGATGGCTGAACGTTAAGCTCGCTCCATGCATTTCGGTTCACGGCGTTCTCGTCGATGTATACGGCGAAGGTGTTCTGATAACCGGTGAGAGCGGTATCGGTAAATCGGAGGCTGCACTTGAGCTTGTAAAAAGAGGACACAGACTTGTCAGTGATGACGTTGTAGAGATAAGAAAAGTCAGTGATGATACGCTTATCGGAACAGCACCCGATATTACCAGACACCTTATCGAGCTTCGCGGTATAGGTATCGTGGATGTTAAGATGCTCTTTGGTGTATCTTCGGTAAGAGAGACTCAGAGCATCGATCTTGTCATAAGACTCGAGGAGTGGGATAAGGACAAGGATTACGACAGAATCGGACTTGAAGAGGAGTATACAGAGTATCTCGGAAACAAAGTCGTATGCCACAGCATTCCTATCAGACCCGGACGAAATCTTGCGATCATATGTGAGTCGGCCGCAGTTAACTTCAGACAGAAGAAGATGGGATACAATGCCGCACAGGAACTGTATTCGAGATTCCAGAATTCATTAAAGACAAGAGAAGAAGAGGACTAAAATGGAAAGAAAGGTTTTCGGAGTCGATCTGGGCGGTACAACCGTCAAAATGGGTGTGTTTACAGAGGAAGGCGAACTTCTCGATAAGTGGGAGATCCCCACAAGAAAAGAAGATAACGGCAGCAATATTCTTCCCGATATAGCTTCATCCATAAAAGGAAAAATGAATGAACGCAATATCTCGATTAATGATGTTGCGGGCATAGGTATAAGCGTTCCCGGACCCGTTGATGAGGATGGTGTGATACATAAATGCGTTAACCTCGGATGGGGTGTGTTCAACATCGCCGAAGAGATGAAAAAACACATTGATCTTCCGGTGTTCGCAGGTAATGACGCTAATGCGGCTGCTCTCGGAGAAGTGTGGCGCGGCGGCGGAAAAGGCTGCAAGGACGTTGTTGTGGTTACGCTTGGTACCGGAGTCGGCGGTGGCGTAATCGTAAATGGAAAAGTTCTTACCGGATACATTGGTGCGGGCGGAGAGATAGGACACATTCATCTGTTTGATGACGAGACGGAAAAGTGTGGATGCGGCAATACAGGATGTCTTGAGCAATATGCTTCGGCAACGGGTATCGCAAGGCTTGCCAAAAGAAGACTTGAAAAAGATGATATGCCTTCATCGATAAGAGGAGTTGCCCAAATGAACGCCAAGGTTGTGTTCGATGCGGTTAAAGCGGGCGATGCTCTTGCACAGGAAGTTGCAGAAGAGTTCGGAGAGATTCTCGGAAAAGGTCTGTCGATAGTTGCCGATGTCACGAATCCCGAAGTGTTCGTTATAGGCGGCGGTGTCAGCAAAGCCGGAAGAGTCGTGATAGATTATATTGAGAAGTACTATAAGAAGTATGTATTCCATGCAAGCAGGGGAACAAGATTTGAGCTTGCCACACTTGGTAATGATGCCGGGATATACGGATCGGCAAAGCTTGTTCTCGACGGAGTGTCAAAACATTGAATACTGCAATAATTGAGAAATTAATTAAAGTCACCGATGCCGGGAATGTATTTACAAGCGAGGACATGAGTAGGCACACAAGCTTTAAGGTCGGTGGCTGCGCGGATGTATTTGTTACAGCGAAAAATACAGAGGAGGCGGCAGATATTGTCCGCCTTCTTTTGGCGGAAAACATACCGTACACCGTCATCGGAAACGGCAGCAATCTGCTCGTAACCGATAATGGATACAGAGGCTGTATTGTATGTATGGGACGCGGATGCGATGACATTACTGTTGACGGCACTATGATCACTGCAGGTGCCGGAGCTTTATTGTCCAAGGTTGCGAATGCCGCATATGAGAACAGTCTTACCGGACTTGAATTCGCATCAGGTATACCCGGTTCCGTGGGCGGAGCCATAGTTATGAATGCCGGAGCCTACGGCGGAGAAATGAAGGATGTTACGGTCTCGGTAACAATGCTTGATGCCGATAGCGGAGAAGTTGTCACGCTTCCTGCCGATCGGATGCGTTTCGGATATAGAACGAGTATCGTCAAAGAACACGCGTACATTGTCCTTGAAGCAAAATTTAATCTCACAGCCGGAAACAGGGATGAGATAAAATCATGCATGGACGATCTTGCACAAAAGAGAAGATCAAAACAGCCGCTTGAGTTCCCGAGTGCCGGAAGCACGTTCAAAAGACCTGAAGGACATTTTGCCGGCAAGCTTATTGAAGATGCCGGTCTTAAGGGATTTTCCGTAGGGGGAGCACAGGTGTCCGAAAAGCATTGCGGCTTCGTTGTTAACAAAGGCGGTGCCACGGCCGGAGATGTTCTTGAGCTTATAGACACGGTAAAACAGAAGGTACATGAACAGTCAGGAGTATGGCTTGAACCAGAGGTTGTCATTCTCGGAGAGGTAACGAAAAAATGAGGTTTGTTGTTGTAACGGGTCTTAGCGGTGCGGGCAAGAGTTCGGCGCTCAATTTTCTCGAGGACAGGGGTTATTACTGCGTAGACAATCTGCCTGTCCAGCTTATTTCCGATTTTGCAAGGCTTTTGTGTGATAATGATGAGATAGAGCGAGCAGCACTCGGAATAGATGTAAGAACCGGATCGGGATTCGACGAGCTTGAGACGGAGCTGTCAAGACTTAAGGAGATGGGCATCTCATATGAGATACTGTTCCTTGAATCGGACGATCACGTACTTGTAAAGAGATACAAAGAGACAAGAAGACTCCATCCGCTTGCTTTCGGTGACAGGATAGAGGTCGGTATTGCCAGAGAGCGCGAAAAGCTTTCTAATATCAAAAAGCATTCCGGGCATATCATAGATACGTCTCAGATGCTCACAAGAGAGCTTAAGACAGAAATAGATAAGATATTCGTCAACGATCAGAACTTCATGAATCTGTATGTGACTATTTTGTCGTTTGGATTCAAATACGGCATTCCCGCCGATGCGGATCTTGTATTTGATGTAAGATTTCTTCCGAATCCGTATTATTATGATGAACTTCGTCCCCTGACAGGAATGGATTCGCCGGTTTCCGATTTCGTCATGGGATTTGATGAGGCGGGTCAGTTTCTTGACAAGCTTGAGGATATGTTGGCTTTTCTCATTCCGAATTATATCGAGGAGGGCAAGAACCAGCTCGTTGTTGCAATCGGATGTACGGGAGGAAAGCACAGAAGCGTTACGCTGGCCGGGGCGCTGTATGACAGGATGAGCAAATATGATGACTACGGGTTCAAGCTCGATCACAGAGATTTGGGCAAGGATTCGCTGAGGGGAAAATAACCATGTCGTTTTCCGGTAAAATTAAAGAGGAGCTCGAACGGACATCCTCGTCGTCAAGACATTGTCAGTTGTCGGAGATGGCTGCCATTTATGATTTTTGCGGTAAAACATCCGAGGAAAACGGTGGAAAAATGGTCATTTCTTCCGAAAATGAGCTGGCGGTCAGAAAATACTTTACTTTGCTCAAGAAAACATTTAATATGAATAAGGATTGCAGTGATGCCCTTGTTTTCGGCAAAAAAGGAGCAAATTACAGGCTTGAAATAGCCGATCCCGAAGAGGCCGATAAGGTCAGATCCGCAACGAAAATCACGATGTCGGCAATGAGATCGTGTTGCAAAAGGGCCTATGTCAGAGGTGCGTTTCTGGCGGCCGGATCCGTAAGTGATCCAGAAAAGTCATATCATTTGGAAATAGTGTGCCAGGATGAAAAACAGGCACATTTTTTAGCGGAAATACTTTCGAGCTTTGAAGTAGAAGCCAAAGTAATCCTCCGCAAGAAATATCACGTCCTGTATGTCAAGGACGGAACAAAGATCGTGGAGACACTTAATGTCATGGGTGCCCACGTTGGCCTGATGGATTTCGAAAACATGCGGATCCTGAAGGAGATGCGTAACAGCGTCAACAGGAAGGTCAACTGCGAAACCGCCAATATCGGTAAAACGGTAACAGCGGCACAAAGGCAGATCGAAGACATAAAACAATTGATGAGATCGGATTCATACAGACAGCTACCGCAGGCTCTTCGGACGATGGCGGAACTGAGGGTTTCCTATCCTGAGGCAACGCTCAAGGAGCTCGGTGAGATGAGCACCCCGGTACTTGGCAAGTCAGGAGTCAATCACAGACTGCGCAAACTGTCACGTATAGCCGAAGAATCCCGTGCAGGAAGCATTACAGATGTTTCTTCATTTGAGTAAGGAGGAGAATTATGACAAAAAAGGAAACGGTCATCCGTCTTGAGAACGGATTGGAGGCCAGACCGATCGCGTTGCTCGTTCAGGTTGCAAGCCAGTATGACAGTTCAGTTTATCTTGAGTACGGCGATAAGAGAGTGAATGCAAAAAGTATCATGGGAATGATGACACTTGTCCTTGTAGCGGGTGATAAAGTTACGGTGACCGCAGACGGATCTGATGAGGAAACAGCGGTAGATGCGATAGTCACTTACTTAGCAGGAGAATAAACCCCATAAAAAGGGAGGATGCCAAGCAACTTAGTTGCTTGGCATTTATTATGAAAAAGTATTTGCAATGTAATGTCTCGTGTTTATGTTGTTAGTATAGTTCACATAAATGTATAAAAAATGTTCCACAAATGAAAAGATTTTAAAATAAATATGAACAAACTATGAACGGAAGTTTCGTTAAGTTGCATCAATTCCGGTGTAAGAAATAGTGTAAAAACACAATGAACAGTAAACAAAATGGTAAAAAACTGTCACATATTATAACGAATGTGAACAAAAATATACAAAATGACAGCATACTGTCATTTTGCACAAACATCAAATCAAAAACATCTCAAATAAGGTTTACATATCTGAGTTATGACAACCATTTTCCGGATGAAGCAAAAAACGTGTTATGCAATCTGATCAATACCTCATCAGAAAATAAAGATTCCATGTTCATTATCACTGATTCGGAACAGGTTATTGATTATACCGTTCAGGAAGGCATCGCATGCGCTGCACTCAATACTGCTTACAACACCGATAGCGACCTGACCGCGGTTTTATATTGTATAGAAGATATCGAGTATATGTCGTTTGAAAGAATAAACAGGATGTGGCAGCGGCATCACGGGATTCCGTGGACGATCACCGAAACGGACAGGCTTGTTATAAGGGAACATACTCCGGAAGATATCGACGCACTGTATGAGATATATAGCGACAGCGAAGCCGCAAGGTATATGGAGGATCTGTATGAAAACCGTGAAGATGAAGCAGAATATCTTCGTCAATATATAGATAATCAATACAGATTTTATGAATACGGTATATGGGCGGTTACCCTAAAAGACAACGGGCGTTTGATAGGACGTGCCGGCATCAGTACAAGGGAAGGATTCGACCTTCCTGAGATCGGCTATATAATAGGTGCGCCTTTTCGGCGGTGCGGATATGCCAAAGAGGCTGTAAGAGCCGTCATTGATTATGGACGTGAAGAACTGGGATTGACTGATTTTATGGCATTTTCAAAGGCGAAGAACATAGCAAGTGCAAACCTTTTAAAAAATCTCGGTTTTCGGGCAACCGGAACCGCAACAATAAAGGGTGGGGATCATACCATGTATATTTTGACCAAACAGCAATAAGATGGTAAAATATTCGGGTATTTATTTGCTCTTGATCGGAGTGTGTTATGGACGAAAGAAAAAGAATAGGCAGGAACGGGGACAAAAGAGCGATCTCTTATCTGGGGATCGGTCTTATGTTGTTGGCGTTTATTCTGGCTGTTGTTATTACGAATGCCACCGGGGAAGACTATTTTACGGAAAATCTGATCATGACGATCGCGATGGCGGTTGCTGCAATTATTACCGTTTCAGGGTTTCTTACGATGGCAATTATTGTTGCCGCTGTTTCCACGGTAGTGTTTGCCGGACTTAAAATCTATTCAATCATGATGTTAAGCAGCAGCTTTCCTCCGATATCGTTCGTCTGGGTAGCTCTTCCGGCGCTGTGTGTTCTTGGTATCGCGTTATATGTTAAACGTTATTCACCGCTCACACTTGAGAATGCGCTTCTGAAAAAGCAGATAGCCGAACTCGTTATGATAGATCCGATAACAGGACTGTATAATCTCAGAAGCCTGTTCATGGATATACAGACTCAGATATCATATGCGGAAAGAAATGAAAGCCCGATATCACTTATGATACTCCGGCTTCGTTATCCGGCCGAGATGAAGAAAGTACTCAAGGCATCACAATATGAAAAAGTTGTAAAACAGTTATCCCTTCTCATTGTTGATACAGTACGTCTTGAGGACAGGGTATACTCGATAGATGATAACGGAGGCTTCGGAATAATACTTACCTGTGACAAGGAAGGTACGAAGATCGTTGAAAAGAGACTTCGCGGCAAGCTTGACGATCCTAAGTGGTTTGAAGGAGTTGCGGACAAGCAGCAGATAAGGACGGAAGTCAGGATCGGATACCTGCAGTACGACAAGACGAAGTACAACCGTAACGCAAACAACTTCAAGGACGATGTAGAAGAAGAGGTTAATTATGATATGTAGCGATTTATTTATAAATCGCTACAAGGCGACATCGACGAAGTCGATGTTGGTATAAAACACAGACACAATAGCGATTTGAATGCCGAGCGTCATATTATTAGTATATAGACCCAATATAACAATAAAGGAGAACATCATGAAATATTTTATCACTGGCGGAGCCGGCTTCATCGGCTCGAACATGGCTGACAGACTTCTGTCCGAGCCGGAGAACGAGGTTGTTGTATACGACAACTTCTCTACCGGAAGACGTGAGTTCTTGGAAGAGGCATTAAAGAATGACAGATTCACACTTATCGAGGGTGACAACCTTGATCTTCCCGCACTTACCGCTGCGATGAAGGGTTGCGATTTTGTATTCCATTTTGCGGCAAACGCCGACGTAAGAATGGGATGCGAGCATCCTCGTAAGGATCTTGAACAGAATACGATCGCAACATACAATGTCCTTGAAGCTATGAGGGCAAACGGGATCAAGCGTATAGGATTCTCTTCGACAGGTTCGGTATACGGAGAGGCGGAAGTAATTCCGACTCCGGAAAACGCTCCTTTCCCGATACAGACTTCGCTTTACGGCGCATCGAAGCTTGCGTGCGAAGGACTCCTTGCCGCATACGCCGAAGGTTTCGGATTCACGGCATATATTTTCAGGTTTGTTTCCATTCTCGGAGAACGTTATACGCACGGACATGTGTTTGATTTTTGCAAAAAGCTTTCCGATGATCCGACAAAGCTCCATATACTCGGCGACGGACATCAGAAGAAATCGTATCTGTATGTAAAAGACTGTATGGAAGCAATACTTACCGTTGTAAGAAATACAAACGAGAAGGTCAATATATACAACCTCGGTACGGATGAGTACGTTGAAGTTAACGATTCGGTCGGATTCATCTGTAATAAGCTCGGCGTATCACCCGAGTTCACATACGAGGGCGGAGAGAGAGGATGGATCGGAGACAATCCGTTCATATATCTTGATACAAAGAAAGTCAGATCACTCGGATGGAAGCCCAAGGCTACAATAGAAGAGGGCGTTATCAAAACTGTAGAGTATCTTCAGGCCAATCCGTGGGTATTTAAAGCAAGAGATTAATAATCGGGGAGAGACTATTTATGATCATAGCACGCAGTCCGCTTAGGATAACACTTGGAGGAGGAGGAACTGATCTTCCGTCCTACTATGAGGAAAGAGAAGGATTTCTTATATCCGCAGCGATAGACAAATACGTTTACATCACACTTCACGAGACGTTCGAAAAGGGATATTTTCTCAAATATTCAAAGTTCGAAAAGTGCTCGGAGATCGATGAGATTCAGCATCCTATTATCAGGGAGGCATTAAAACTTCTTGACTGGAAGAAGCCGTGTCTCGAGCTTTGTTCAATGGCAGATATTCCTGCCGGAACAGGACTCGGATCTTCAAGTTCGTTTACAACGGCACTTCTTCGTGCACTTCATACGATGCAGGGCAACATTGTCAGCACACGTACTCTTGCCGAAGAGGCGTGCGAGATAGAGATGAACAGACTGAATGAGCCGATCGGAAAGCAGGATCAGTATATTGCCAGCTACGGCGGTATTACATGCATGAATTTCCACAGGGACGGATATGTATGGGTTGATCCGCTCAGGATTTCGGACGAAACACTGTATAACCTTGAAGACAATCTGATTCTTTACTTTACGGGATTTTCGCGCTCTGCGGGAAATATATTAAAAGAGCAGAACGACAAGAGCAAAGAACATAACGAGGACATGCTCAAGAATCTTGATTTTGTCAAGGATCTCGGCTATCAGAGCAAGAATGCGCTTGAAAAAGGAGACCTCGATACGTTCGCGGACATCATGAACGTTCATTGGGAATACAAGAAAAAACGCTCGGGCGGCATGAGCAATCCGCAGATAGATGAATGGTATCAGATGGCTCTCGCAAACGGTGCTCAGGGCGGCAAAATGATCGGTGCCGGCGGCGGCGGATTCCTTATGTTCTACGTAAAAGACAAGGCACGCCTTCGTGATGCGATGCGCGACACCGGTATGAGCGAAGTAAGGTTCAGGTTCGAGAAAGAAGGAGCAAGAGTTTTATGATGACTCCGGCCAATGTCCAGGTTGCGGTACTTATGGGAGGACTTGGGACCAGACTTAAGGACTATACCAAGACATGTCCCAAAGCGCTTGTTGAAGTAAACGGCAGGCCGTTCTTTGATTATCAGCTCGATCTTCTGATCGCCTGGGGATTTCGGAAATTTGTATTTCTGATCGGGTATAAGGCCGACATGGTTGAGGAATACTACGGTGACGGAAGCAGTCGCGGTATATCCATCAGTTACAGCTATGACGGAGAGAAGCTTCTCGGAACCGGCGGAGCCGTGAGACGTGCGTGCAAATATCTTGAAGATGATTTTCTGCTTATATACGGTGATTCCTTTATGGACATCGACTATGCGGAAACGCTTTACCGCTACGAAAGGGGCAAAGCGGAAGGCGCGAGAGCACTCATGACGGTGCTTCGCAACAACAACCGTTTTGACAAGAGCAATGTCATCATGTCCGATGGCAGACTCACACTGTATGACAAGCATAACCCGACTCCCGATATGGATTATATCGATTACGGCGTGTGCATGTACGAAAAATCATTATTCGAAAGCTTTCCCGAAGATGAAGCTTTTGATATTGCAACTATTCAGCACGAGCTGTCCGTAAAGGGCGAGATGGTACCGCAGATTGTAACAAAGCGGTTTTACGAGATAGGAAGTCCGGAATCTCTTGCCGAGTTTTCCGGATACGCAAACAAAAGATACAATGAATATCATCCGGCTGTGTTTGTTGACAGGGACGGAGTGATCAACGAGATCTTATGGAATGACGACATCGAACAGCTCGACAGTCCGATGAAGGTGTCGCAGTTTAAGTTTCTGCCGCATGTTGCCGAGGCATTGAGGGAGTGTAAGGATAAGGGATATTATATTTTTGTGGTGACCAATCAGCCGGGAGCGGCAAAGGGCAAGACGGATCTGGCGACTCTTTACGACATCAACACGTATATGATCGATGCTCTTGCAGAACAGAATGTTGAAATAGACGATCTGTTCATGTGTCCGCATTATCCCAAAGAACTCCCGCAGACAAAAGAGAAATTTCTGATCAAAAAATGCAATTGCAGAAAGCCCGAACCCGGACTTATCTTAAGAGCGATGCGCAAGTACAACATCGATATGTCATCTTCGTTCATGATAGGGGATTCGTGCTCGGATGTTGTGGCCGGATCGGCGGTTGGACTGCAGACGATTTTTCTCGGAGATCTGAAGTGTGATCTTTGCAAGAAGCTTGGGGATATTTCTCCGACATTTATCGCAAAAGATCTTGCGGATGCGGTGCATAACCTTGGTGATAACCCGTAAGGGATCACGATAAAGTCTAATTGTTTGGAAAAGAAATTGGGAAAAGGAGGGAACAATTATGACGAAAGATTACATCAAGCAGTACCTTGAGGAAACGATAAGTATTGCGCAGACTGTTTCACAGGAGGAGATCGCAAAAGGCGTATCAATTCTTCGCGAGACAAAGAAGAACGAAGGCAGGCTCTTTATCCTCGGAGTAGGAGGAAGTGCCGCAAACGCTTCACATGCAGTGAATGATTTCAGGAAAATCGGTGGTATCGAGACATACGCACCTACCGATAATGTTTCCGAACTTACTGCAAGGACAAATGACGAAGGCTGGGAGACGACATTTACGGAGTGGCTTAAGACAAGCCATTTGAACGGGAAGGATTCCGTGATGGTGTTCTCGGTTGGCGGAGGAAGTGAAACAACCTCACTTAACATCGTTAATGCATTAAAGCTTGCCAAGGAACGCGGGGCGAAAATCATTTCGATAGTGTCGCGTTCGGGCGGATATTCCAAGCAGGTCAGCGATGCATGTGTACTTATACCGGTTGTTGACGATTCTCGTATCACACCTCATGCCGAAGGTTGGCAGGGTGTTGTATGGCATCTGATGGTCAATGCACTTGTGAAAGTAAACGATTGATAAGGGGGATAAAAGTATGACAGCAAAAGATCTTACGATCACTATATATGCCGATGGAGCCGATATCGAGGCTATGAAGGCTGAGTATAAAAAGGGATATGTTAAGGGATTTACGACGAACCCGACACTTATGAAGAAAGCCGGAGTCAAGGACTATGTGACTTTTGCAAAGGAGTGTGTTAAGGAGATACCCGACCTTCCGCTCTCACTTGAAGTGTTTGCGGATGATTTTCCGGGTATGGAAGAGGAAGCAAGGATCATTTGCGGACTCGGAAAAAACGTATTTGTCAAAATTCCTATCACCAACTCAAAAGGCGAGTCAAGCATACCGCTTATTAAAAAGCTTTCTGCCGAAGGACTGCGGCTTAACGTTACTGCTATCCTTACTATGGAACAGATCGAGCAGACGGTCGATGCGTTTACACCGGGTACACAGAATATCGTTTCGGTATTTGCCGGAAGGATAATGGACACGGGTGTTGACGCGGTTCCGATGATGAAAAAGGCAAAAGAGATCGCATCCAAGAAGCCCGGAACGCTTACGCTTTGGGCAAGCTGCAGGGAAGTATACAACATCGTACAGGCGCAGGAATCTGGAACGGATATCATCACGGTAACAAATGCGATTCTTGCAAAGCTTCCGAATTTCGGAAAGGATCTTGCACAACTTTCACTTGAGACGGTTCAGATGTTTGTGAATGATGGCAAGAGCCTTGGATTCAGTATTCGTGCATGATTTTCTTGTTAACTTGCATATAAATTCTGTAAAATCACTTTTTTTGTGGTAATTTTTCACAAAAATTTGCAGAAAGTTGACAAAACCGCATAACTGCGATATATTTTTTATTGCACATAACGATTTTGCTTTATTTTTAAGTATTTTATGATGATAAAGGAAGCTTGAAAGGAGATTTTTTATCATGGCAGACGTTAAGAAACCCACAGTTACAGTTAAAAAGGCTGTTGTTACCGAGCCCGAGAAGGCAAAGGAAGCAATCAAGGCAGCTGTAGCAGAGCAGAAGGCAGCAGCTCCTGTTAAGAAGGAAGCAGCACCTGCCAAGAAGGCACCTGCTAAGAAAGCACCTGCTAAGAAGGCTCCCGCTAAGAAGGCTACGGCAGCTAAGAAGGCAGCTCCCGCTAAGAAGGCAGCACCTGCTAAGAAGGCAGCAGCTCCCGCTAAGGCAGCAGCACCTGCTAAGAAGGCAGCTCCCGCTAAGAAGGCAGCTCCTGCTAAGAAAGCAGCTCCCGCTAAGAAGGCTACTACAGCTAAGAAGGCACCTGCTAAGAAGACAGCAGCTAAGAAGGTTGAGATCAAGTCATCAGTATCTCTTCAGTTCCAGGGTAAGGATTACACAACAGCTAATCTTGTAAAGATGGCTAAGGATGCTTACAAGAAGGCAGGCGGCAAGGACGTTCTTAAGACTATCGCCGTTTATGCCAATGTTGATGACAAGATGGGTTATTTCGTTGCCAACGGAACATTCCAGGGTAAGTTCGAAATCTGATCTGGCTTGTACGATAAATAAACGAGTTAAAGGGGACTAGTGATAGTCCCCTTTTTTCACGGAAAATAACGATCCGGAGGTTTGGATGATGATAAAACTGCATGATAACGGCGTATTTCTTGTTGATGGGATAAAGATAACAAATAACAGTGCCGATATACCGGTAACAGCCGATGAAGCTTCAAAGAATACGATAGCTTACGGGATTTTAAAAGAGCACAATACATCTGGAGATATGGATAAGCTTAAGATCAAGTTCGATAAGCTTACATCCCACGATATTACTTATGTCGGTATAATTCAGACGGCAAGGGCATCGGGTCTTACGAAATTCCTTATACCGTATGTTCTTACCAACTGTCATAACAGTCTGTGTGCGGTTGGAGGTACGATCAATGAAGATGATCACATGTTTGGTCTGTCGTGCGCGAAAAAATACGGCGGAATCTATGTTCCTCCTCATCAGGCCGTCATACACCAGTTTGCCCGCGAGATGCTCTCGGGTGGCGGAAAGATGATACTCGGATCGGATTCTCATACACGATACGGTGCGCTTGGCACGATGGCTATGGGAGAAGGCGGCCCCGAGCTTGTAAAACAGCTGCTTGGTCGTACTTATGACATCAACCGTCCCGAAGTTGTCGCTGTTTATCTTACGGGAAGTCCCCGTCCCGGTGTAGGACCTCAGGACGTTGCACTTGCAATTATAGGTGCTGTGTTTGATTGCGGTTATGTTAAGAACAAAGTCATGGAATTTGTCGGCCCCGGTGTGGCAAACTTAAGTGCGGATTTCCGTATCGGTATAGACGTTATGACCACGGAGACTACTTGTCTGTCATCAATCTGGAAGACGGATGAGGAGATCAGGCAGTATTACGAGACACACGGCAGAGCCGATGAGTATAAGGAGCTTGCTCCGGGAGCGGTTGCTTACTACGACGGCATGATTGAGGTCGATCTGTCAACGATCGAGCCGATGATCGCAATGCCTTTCCATCCGAGTAATACGTACACAATCGATGAAGTAAACGCTAACCTTTCCGATATTTTGCATGATGTCGAAAAGAAGGCTGAGGTCTCGCTTGACGGACAGGTGGATTATTCACTTTCCGACAAGATCAGGGATGGAAAATTCTATGTTGAGCAAGGTATAGTTGCCGGATGCGCCGGCGGCGGTTTTGAAAATATATGTGCCGTATCTGACATATTGGACGGCAAGAACATAGGTGCCGATGAGTTTACATTAAGCGTATATCCGGCTTCGATGCCTATATACATGGAACTTATCAAAAACGGATGTGCGGCTAAGCTTCTCCAAACGGGAGCAGTTCTTAAGACTGCGTTCTGCGGACCCTGCTTCGGAGCCGGAGATACGCCTGCCAATAACGCATTTTCAATAAGACATTCAACGAGGAATTTCCCGAACCGTGAAGGAAGCAAGCTCCAGAACGGACAGATCAGTTCGGTTGCACTTATGGATGCGAGATCCATCGCCGCAACGGCCGCGAACAAAGGATTCCTTACAAGCGCGACAAAGCAGATAGAAAAGGATACTCTGAAGAAATACAAGTATTCGTTTGATAAGTCTATATATGCAAACAGAGTGTTTGATTCGGGTAACGTGGCCGATCCCGATCAGGAGATCCACTTCGGACCGAACATCAAAGATTGGCCTTCAATGGAGCCGCTTACGGACAATCTTATCCTGAAAGTCGTATCAGAGATTCACGATCCTGTAACGACAACGGATGAGCTGATCCCGTCCGGAGAAACTTCTTCATACAGATCCAATCCGCTCGGTCTTGCCGAATTCGCGCTTTCAAGAAAAGATCCGCAGTATGTTGGTCGTGCGAAGGAAGTAAGAGCTGCCGAGGAAAGAAGAGTGGCCGGAGATCATCCGTGCGAAGCCCTTCCCGAAATCAAGCCGGTAATGGAAGCAGTAAAGACACAGTTCCCTGATGCCGACAGGACGAATACGGGAATCGGATCAACGATATTTGCCGTTAAGCCGGGTGACGGATCTGCCAGAGAGCAGGCCGCAAGCTGTCAGAAAGTTCTTGGTGGCTGGGCTAACATTGCGAACGAATATGCAACGAAGAGGTACAGAAGTAATCTGATCAACTGGGGTATGCTGCCGTTCATCATCGATGAAGGTGCACTGCCGTTTACGAATCTTGATTACATCTTCATACCGAATATCAGAAAAGCGATCGAAGATAAGGCATCGGATATAGATGCGTATGTCGTAAAGGATGGCGCGCTTTCGAAGTTTGTGCTTCATATGGCGGAGCTTACGGACGATGAGCGAACGATCATCCTGAAGGGATGCCTGATCAACTACTACGCATCGTGATATACGGCGTGGGAGCCCCACGCCTTTTAGCACCTCAGAGTGTTTTATCGTTTCCCCAAAAGACTTGGAGTGCGTTGTTACTTGACGAGGTTTTTACGAGTCTAGTAACGTGACGCACGGAAACGAGCGTAAGCGCCTTTTGGGGAAATGAGTAAACCACTCTGAGGTGCGTATGTTTACATGTTCATTGCGCCAGATCCAGATGCTGTACCGTCCCCATCATCCCGCTTTCATACAGGAATATCCCTGTCTGCCGTATTCGTGCCCTCTCCTCATTCGTAGCCAGATCGTTAAGTGAAAATCGCGTCGATGCACTTTTCGTACATATCGCACCGATATCGCGATCCTTCAGTTTCACAAGCTCCTGTGTACCGTCTTCTTTGATGAAGGCAATAACAAGCTTGTCAAATATCTCATCCGCCTCATCGATCCATCCGTTACCGTCGGAATCGTATTTTGCCAGATCCGCGAATCCGTCACCGGACTTCGTTCCGAACAGTTCGCTGCCGTCATTGATCACTCCGTCTTTGTTAAGATCGAGAGCCAGATATCCGCTTGAACTGTTAAGTGCACTTATACTGTCTTCTTTACCGTCGCAGTCCAGATCGAATGATATTTTAACATCCGATACTTCTGCGATCGGAGCATCTAGGTTAATCACAAGAGGATCCGTGAATGTCCGATATGTGGTAAAGCTTCGTTCGTAGTATTCGGTAAAACTCCTGCTCATCGACAGCTCCAGATTAAAATCGAGTTCCCTTCCGTCCTCTGTGATGACCTTTCCTGTTGTACTAAAACATGTTTCCTCCGTCTCGGATCTGAAGTATTGAATTGTTTCGTTCACTTCGGTAACCATTTGACCTTGGCCGGGTTCTCCGGATCCGAGAGATAAGGGATCTTCATCGGAAATACCCCTTGCTCCGAACAGCATATACAGCAGAAACTGTATGCACTCAACCCTTATACGATTCATGGCATCGCGCCTCAGTTTGTCTTCGAGATTATCGCTCGTTGCATATGCTCTCATTTTGTTAAAGATGCTGTCAAAATCATTTTTTGCATTTTCGGCATCTGTTTTAGGGGACGTATCTTTTTCTTTATCCCCCGTTTTTGAAACGTCCTGTTTCTCTTTTGCAGAAGAGGTGTCGCCAAGAATACCGGGAAAGGCAATTAGATTCCCCGACGCAGCGTAACTCTTCATGCTTACAGAAGTATAAGTTCTGGCGGATTCCATTCCTATACTGCTGTTAGCGATTTTCAAATTATCCCTCCTTCATAATGTTTATTTGGACGAAAACTCTTAATCAACAAATAAAAAAACAGATCCCGTAAAGAATCCGTTCAAGGTGTTATGCCAATCCATGCTGTCATGATATTCGAGTTCGTCTAAAAAATATATCGGAAAGATAAAGCAAAATGTTAACCGTATTCAGTCTTCTTCCAGCACCGAAAATTCCAGATAATCAAACGGAACATCTTCGATAAAACTGTCTTTGAAAAATCGCACTTTGGAATATTTCTTGAAGTCGGCGATGTTTGAATCAAGCCATATCGGACGTGATATGTCGAACTCATAGCTTATCTTATCTATCGCATCAAATACTTTGTGCGTGCGCGTATCGTCATCGGTGTTTATGACAACGGTATCTTTTGTCATACGATTTTCTTTAAATGTTCTTGCCCAGAATTTCATAGTCAGATTATATTATAAAACGCTTTTTTATGGTATAATATTTTCGACATCAACCGGGGGTATATCAGTTGGAGATCAATTACGAAAAGAAAGAGCAGGATATAACCTGGGAGGAGATAATACTCCTTCACAATTCGGCTCTTAAAGAGATAGGAACCAAGCTGGAAATACTTAACGACGAGTTTCAGCATATCCATCAATACAATCCCATAGAGCATATCAAGTCCCGTATCAAATCGCCCGAGTCCATAGTTAGGAAGCTCAAGAAGAAGGGATACGAGGTTACTCTTGAAAACATGGTCAAGTATGTGAACGATATCGCGGGTATCCGCATTATTTGTTCATTTACTTCTGATATCTATCAGATCGCGAAAATGCTCCGTAACCAGAACGATATAAAAGTCATATCCACCAAGGATTACATTGAAAGTCCAAAAGAGAGCGGATATAAGAGTTATCACATGCTTGTGAGCATTCCGATTTATTTGTCTGATTCGGTAGTGGATACGAAGGTGGAGATTCAGATCAGAACGATCGCGATGGACTTCTGGGCAAGCCTTGAGCACAAGATGAATTACAAGTTCGACAGCGATGCTCCGGAAGAGATCAGGAAAGAGCTGTTTGAATGTGCGATGATGGTTGAGCAGCTTGACGACAGGATGCTTATCATCAATGACAAGATCCAGAGAGCAAAGAAAGAAGAAGAAATCTGGAAAGTAGATTAAAGAAGCCTTATAAATGAGGAGTGGCCAGGTGGATGAGAGTCACCTGGCCAATATTATGAAAAAATATATCTGGTTGTTTGGAGAATGTTCTCCAATGGAGATATGATTAATATACCACCGAGTTATTAACAAATTATGAATAAATTATGAATATATAGTAAATGTTTCCAAAGGAAGTAGAAAATCACAGGCATTTATTGTATAATTTGCACAACGGGATACTCATATTGTGTTTTGACCCGAAAAATGGTAGAATAAATCAGTTATTTTTGTAGATTTCCGGGGAGGTTAAGATGGACGGATTCAGAGAAAGATTAAGCGGAAGATATGATCGTTCAGGCATGAGAGGAAGCGGATATGACCGCATGCAGGCTGACGAAAGGTTCGAAGGTGACAGATATGAGAGAGCACCGAGAAGAGGAGCCGAGAGCAACATATCACCCGAAGTGATATCCGAGACCGTCTCGGAAGCTATCGCAAAGTCCAACAGGGAACAGCTTGGTATAATAGCTGACTTTTTCGATGAGGCAAAAGCAGACAGAATGGAATCAGAAAGAGCTATCATAGATGCGCTCTCGCATAATAAGAACGATGAGGCTCCGGCTGCAAAAGTTGCGGTACCGGTTGCCGATGCTGCTCCGATCGTTGTTGACGAGCAGAATGCGGAGACGCTTGCAAGAATCGAGCGTATAGCAGGGCAGAATGCCGAGGCGCTCAACGAGAGCAATGAGATGCTCGAGAGAAGCGTTAATTCTTTAAGATCCAATACAGAGATCTTAAATGAGCTCAGAAATGCCATGGGAAGCATTGCTTCTTCGGAGCAGATGAGACAGCAGAATCCCGGCGCTGATTTTAGCGGCATAAGAGATGAAATCATAACGGCTGTCGGTGATAACAGAGCCATCCTTAACATGATCAGACAGGATGTTCTTAACGGATTTGCCAAGAATGCCGAAGAGGATCAGGAAGAGAAAATCATACCTCTTTCTGCGGAAGAAGCCGACAAGTATTACAAAGAGCTTGAAGATCATGTACATAAAGAGTGTGTTAAGTGTTACAGGAATGTTCAGCAGGCACTTACCGAACAGAATGCGGAAGCCAATACCGGCATTACTAAATCTGTAGCGGGTATGAGGATCATGGTGCTCATAACGCTTCTGTTCAGCGTTGCAGCGGTAGCCCTTCAGGTCTGTGGAATACTTGGCATATTATAGTTCTTAATCGATAAGACATGAGCTTTTTTACCAAATACGTTAATATCATTAAATATTCACATTATTTAGCAATGCTGGTCACAGCATTGCTAATTTTTGTGTGCGCTCCGGGACTTCAGAAACTTGAGGATAAGAGCAGCAACAAAGTCAGCGTATTTATAAACGGAACGCAGGTCGGAACGGTCAAAGATGCTTCGGAAGTTAACGATATGATCCTCGAAGCAAGACGGGAAATCGCATCAAAGAGCAATAATCTTGTGCTTATCAACTCCGAAGTTGTTCTTTCGGGATCGACCGATGTTGTAGGTCAGGTTGATGACCGTCAGACCATCGTTGAAAACATGTGCAACGTATTTCGTGAGAGCATCATGAAGACAAAACAGCCGGCGTACGAGGTCAAGATCAATGAATTCACGGTCAACCTCAGCAGTATCGATGATGTTATAGCGCTTCTTAACGCATCGAAGGCCGAATATGATCCCGATTCCGAGTGGAAGGTATGGCTTGTCACCGACAATTCGAGAGAGCTTAACGTTCTTACAACCAAGATTGAGAAAGTTTCCGAACAGAGTATGCCGACACTCGATAAGCCCGTGATTTTTCCGAAAGCCGGAGCCCTTCTTAAAATGGAGGAGATATATGATTCGGCATTTGCACAAAAGTCCGACAATATGTTTGAGTTCGGCGTAAAGAAGATTGATTTTGATGAGAACGTGGAAGTGGTTCAGGCATATGTTGATGCGGACAAGATCAGCACTCTCGACGAAGCGATAGAAGCCGTTACCAAGACGAGTGAAAAGAGTAAGAAATATGAAGTCGTGGCAGGTGATACGCTGGGGGCCATTGCCGAAAAGAACGATATGTCTATAGAAGACATCATCAAGCTCAATACGGTCACGATACCGAATACAAGCGCAACCATACGTGTGGGTGATGAGATCACGATATCTTCCCCCGAACCAGAGCTGTCAGTTGTAAGAACCGAGAGAAGATACTATGAGGAAAATTACGACGAAGATGTTATATATGTTGATAACGATGAGTGGTATACGAATGAATCGGTAGTGCTCCAGCAACCGGTGACCGGCTACAGAAAGGTTGTGGCAGATGTTACATACAGGAATGCGGAGCTGCTTAATACAGAGATACTTTATGAGAATGTCACGGTCAAGGCTGTTGCAAAGATCGTTGAGAGGGGAACAAAGGTTCCGCCTACATACGTATATCCTCTGTGGGGAAGAATGTCCTCAGGATTCGGAAGAAGAAAAGCACCCAAGAAGGGAGCGAGCACGTTCCATAAAGGTATTGATATAGCGGTTCCGATAGGTACGGCGGTAATGGCTTCGTGCGGCGGAACGGTTACAAGAGCAGGTTGGGGAAGCGGATACGGCTATGTTGTGTATATACAGCATCCTGACGGAAAGAGTACGAGGTACGGCCATTTAAGCAAAGTTCTTGTCAAAGCCGGGCAGACGGTATCCCAGGGGCAGAAGATCGCACTTAGCGGAAATACGGGCGTTTCGACCGGACCGCACCTGCATTTTGAGATACTTGTAGGCGGAACTCAAGTAAATCCGCTAAAATATTTGCAATGATTTTTGTGTAATTTGTTACATTCACCAAAAAAATGATTTTTTATTGAAACGATCAATTTCCGGTATTATAATTTTGTAATATTGAGGTGTGGAAATTGGAGCAGTACATTATAAAGGGCGGAAACCCTTTGGTTGGCGAAGTCGAGATCGGTGGTGCAAAGAATGCTGCATTAGGTATTCTTGCGGCTTCCGTGATGACAAGCGACCCCGTGATAATTGAAAATCTGCCGGATGTAAGAGACACGGCTGTTCTTATACAGGCCATGGAAAGTGTCGGTACCGTTGTAAAGAGGATTGATCGTCATACAGTTGAGGTCAACGCTTCGGGTATAAACGGATTCACAATCGACGACGGTTACATTAAGAAGATCAGAGCTTCATATTATATGCTCGGGGCACTGCTCGGAAGATTCAATACGGCAGAGGTTGCCCTCCCGGGTGGATGTAATATCGGAAGCAGACCTATCGATCAGCATCTTAAGGGATTCAGGGCCCTCGGAGCCAAGGTTGAGGTGTCGAGAGGTATGATCTCGGCCAAAACCGACAATCTTGTCGGCAACCATATTTACATGGATGTTGTTACCGTAGGGGCGACGATAAATGTCATGCTTGCAGCGACACTCGCTTCCGGTAAGACAATAATAGAAAATGCAGCCAAGGAACCTCATGTTGTTGATGTAGCCAACTTCTTAAACAGCATGGGTGCAAATATAAAAGGTGCAGGTACGGATGTCATAAGGATAAAAGGTGTCGACAGACTCCACGGTACGACATATTCGATCATACCTGACCAGATCGAAGCGGGAACGTTCATGTTCGCTGCGGCGATCACAAAAGGGGATATAATGATCAAAAATATCATCCCCAAGCATTTGGAGTCGATCAGTGCCAAGCTCATTGAGATCGGGTGCGAGATCGAGGAATTTGATGATTGTCTTAGGGTTGTAGCAGCAAGAAGGCTTTCCAACACACAGGTCAAGACGCTGCCCTATCCGGGATTTCCGACAGATATGCAGCCTCAGATAACCACGACGCTTGCACTTTCCGAAGGTATCAGTATTGTGACCGAGAGCATATTTGAGAACAGGTTCAAATATGTCGGCGAACTCCAGAGGATGGGTGCCAACATCAAAGTCGAGGGTAATACGGCGATAATAGAAGGCGTTGATGCCTTTTCGGGAGCCGGTATATCGGCACCGGATCTTCGCGCGGGAGCTGCGCTTGTTCTTGCCGCACTCGTTGCCGAAGGAATCACGCTTATAGATGATATCAAATATATTGAAAGAGGATACGAGGATTTCCCCGAAAAGCTGTCAATGCTCGGTGCAAGCATAGAGCGGGTGGAAACCGAAAGAGACATACAGAAGTTCAAATTAAAGGTCGGTTGATCCGACCTTTCTTTATTTGACATATCATACGCTTTATCCTTATAATCATATAAGATTGAATATGTGATCAAGACAGGAGCTATAAGTGAAAAGAGTACGTACAAGCGACCTCCGTCCGGGAATGAAAACGGCGGAGGATGTATTTTCATATAACAACCAGATGATCGTTCCCAAGGGATCGGTTCTTGACGATAAAATGATCACCCGTCTCGAGTTCTACTCTGTTCTTGCGGTTCGTGTACTTGACGAAAAAGAAGACGAGAATCCCGACGATACAACACAGGAGCTTCAGAGCGGTGAGATAAGCGAGAATTCTTCTTATGCCCAGAAAGTTAAGAACAGCAAACGTTTCAAGAAGTTTGAAGAATCATTCCTGAAGAATTCCGAAACATTTAAAGAGAATCTTAGAAATATCGCCGACGGCGATACCGAGATAGACAGCCGTGCGATGATAGACAGCATTACGTCACTGATCGCCGAGGACATGACCGGACTGAGCGTGTTTGATATGCTTCACAATATGCGTCAGTATGATGATTTTACATACATGCATTCGATGAACGTATCGCTTGTCAGTAACGTGTTCGGCAAATGGCTCGGAATGCGTGATGAAGAGATCGATATATTAACACTCGGCGGTCTGCTTCATGATATCGGTAAGCTCAAGATACCCGATAATATCATCAGGAAGCCCGACAAGCTTTCGCCGGTTGAGTATAATATCATCAAGACTCATTCGATGCAGGGTTATAATATCCTGAAGGATAAGAACATTGATGATAATGTTAAACAGTGTGCGCTCATGCATCATGAAAGGTGTGACGGATCCGGATATCCTCTCGGACTTACATCTGAAAAGATCAATAGTTATGCCAAGATCATAGCCATATCGGATGTATATGATGCGATGACGGCGGCAAGAATTTACAGAGGACCTTTGTGTCCTTTCAAAGTAATAGGTATTTTTGAGTCTGAGGGGCTTCAGAAATACGACAGTCATTATCTGCTCACTTTCCTTGAGCATGTGACGACAACATTCATGAACAACAGAGTACGCTTAAACAACGGTATGGAAGGTGATGTTATTTTCATGAACAGGAACCAGTATTCCAGACCGATGCTGCAGTGCGGAGACAGGTTCATTGACCTGTCAAGAGAACCTGATCTGTATATAGAGATATTTGTTTGATGAATCCGGAATTTTATGAAGATGAAGTTATAGAGGGATTTTATGTTCCTGCCATGCTCAAGATGGCATGGGGTGCACAGATGGACGTGCTAAAAGAAACGGACGCCATCTGCAGGAGACATGATATCCCTTATTTTGCGGATTGGGGAACACTTCTTGCCACGATCCGTCACAGCGGTTACATTCCCTGGGATGATGACCTTGATATCTCAATGCGTCGCAGGGATTATGAAAGATTTCTTAAATACGCCGAAACCGAGTTGCCCGACGGTTTCAAAGTTATGCATTTTAAAAATCATCCGGGCCACCATTTCTTTGTTGCCAGAATAGTAGGCAAACCCCGTATATGTTTTGAGGAAGATCATCTGACGCGCTTTCACGGATTTCCGTATATAGCGGGTCTCGATTTGTTTGTCATGGATAACGTCTGCCGCGACCGTAATATCGAAAAGCTTAAAGCGAAGAAAGCGGAATTCGTAATTACTGTGGCAGATAATATTGCAGACGGCGCCACAACGGGTGATGAGGCTGCCGCACTGATAAGACAATGCGAAGAATATACAGGAGTTAAAATCGATCCGTCTCTTTCGGGAGAGGATCTCAGGGTATTTTTGTATTCGATCGCGGAAGCGTTGTTTGCATCAATACCCGATGAGGAATCGGACGCTCTTATTCAGATGATGCCGTTTGGAATGTACGGTAACGAACGCTATATCCCGAAAGAGTATTTCAGAAAAACGGTTCGCCTTCCGTATATGGATACGACCATGCCGGTTCCGCTCTGCTTTGATACGGTGATGCGTTTCAAGTTCGGAAACTACATGCAGATACACAAAGCAGCGGGCGGTCATGACTATCCTTTTTATTACGGCCAGCATCAAGATCTGATTTCGGTTCTTGATTTTGAATACCCCGCATACAAAGCAACATACGAAGACATTATCGGAACAGTTTCCTGTACAGGCAATAGTTGCGAGGCACATGAAGACATAGTGTTCATGCCGTTTGCGGCGAAGTACTGGAAATATATGGAAAAGCTTTACAGACACTATGCGGATGATAACAGATACACGGTTCATGTCGTGCCGATACCGTATTACTACAAAACGTGGGACGGAATGCTTAAGGATGAGGTGTTTGACATAGATGCTTATCCGTCTGATATCACGGTGGAAAAATACAAGGATATCGATCTTGGCACGATGCACCCCGCAAAGATCGTAATTCAGAATCCGTTTGATGAATGGAATCCGGTTTATTCGGTACCGCCGAAGTTCTATTCGTGTACTTTAAAGCAGTATACGGATGAGCTTGTTTATATTCCGTTTTTTGTCACGAATGATTTTACAAAAGCAGACGGACGGGATTATATCAACATGGATCACTATGTTTGTATGCCCGGCGTGATCAATGCGGATACCGTAATCCTTCCGTCCGATACGCTTAAGAATACTTATACGGAGAAAATCACGGAGTTTATCAAATCCGAAGACGAACAGGTGCTAAATGCGCTCGATCGAAAGATCGCCGTCTGTCCCGAATACGTGTACGATCCAAATGATGAAACGTTTTTGCCGGAGGATAATAACGGTAAAAAAACAATAATATATCTCAACACGATAAGCGTGCTGGCCGAATACGGGCAAAAAGCCGTAGACAAGATAAGAAGAATCATAGACGTATTTGAGGAAAGCCGTGACAAAATCAAAGTCATCTGGATATCTGTATGCTGCGGCGAAGAACTCGATCTTATCGATGAAAATGTCGCAAACGGATACAAAAGAGCGGTTGAAGATTATAAAAAGTCGGGACTTGGTGACTTCATCCGCGATCTTCCGGCTTCGGAAAACATTAGATATGCGAAGATGTATGATGCGTATTATGGGGATCCTTCGTCGCTGGCTTTGCGATTTTTCTATGAGAACAAACCTGTCATGATCGAAAACATCGAAGTGTGACGGATATGTGGTATAATTGAGGCGTGTTTATGTAGTTGTCGGCTGCATGGTAAAGGAAGGACAATATGGATTCTAAGATAAAATCACTCGTCAAAAAACTGACACTTGAAGAAAAGGTCAGCCTCTGTTCGGGATCGGACTTCTGGCACACCACCGCGATAGACAGACTTGATATTCCGGCGGTCATGGTTTGTGACGGACCGAGCGGATTGCGCAAGCAGAACCTTGAGGATGAAAACGGAGGAGTGAATAACAGTATCAAAGCTGTCTGCTTTCCTGCGGCTGTAAACCTTGCTGCAAGCTTTGATACCGACATAGTTCACTTTGTCGGAGAGACGATAGGTGATGAATGTCAGGCAGAGAATATCGCTGCTATATTAGGCCCCGGCAACAATATAAAGCGCTCTCCTTTGTGCGGGAGAAATTTTGAATACTATTCGGAAGACCCTTATCTGTCGGGCAAGACGGCAGCCGCTTTTATAAACGGTGTTCAGTCAAAAGGTGTCGGCACATCGCTTAAACATTTCTGCGCAAACAACCAGGAATTCAGACGCAACAGTTCGGATTCGAGAATGGATGAAAGAACGCTTCGTGAGATTTATCTGAAGACGTTTGAGATCGCGGTCAGAGAATCACAACCGTGGACCGTGATGTGTTCATACAATCTTGTCAATGGAATTCAGATGTCGGAGAACAAAAAAATACTTACCGATATTCTGCGTAATGAATGGGGATTTACGGGCCTTGTCATGAGTGACTGGGGTGCGGTAAGAGATCGTATAAAAGGCATTGCCGCAGGACTCGATTTAGAGATGCCGTATTCGTTCGGTGCATACGACGAGCTCGTAGTTAATGCGGTTAAGAATGGTGAGCTTGCGGAGGAAGATCTCGACAGGTGCGTTGAAAGAGTTCTCGAATTCGTATATAAAGCAATAAGATCACACGACGACGATGTGGTTTGGGATAAAGACAAACATCATCTTATTGCAAGAGATATAGCATCCGAATGTATAGTACTGCTTAAGAATGAAGAGAGGGTACTTCCGATCAAGAACGATGAATATGTTCTCTTTATCGGTGGCTTTGCAAAGAAGCCTCGTTTCCAGGGCGGCGGAAGTTCGCACATAAATTGCGGAAACGTGGATTCTGTTTTATACGCTATGCAGGGAAATACCAAGCTTGTATATGAAGAAGGATATTCGGCCGAAGATGATCTGTACGATGCAAAGAAGTTTGACAGTGCGGTGCAGGCGGCGAGAGATGTTGATAAAGTCGTTTTGTTTGCCGGTCTTCCCGACTCATATGAATCGGAAGGATATGACAGGCAGCATATGGATCTTCCCAAAGTTCAGAATGATCTTATCGAAGCGGTTGCCGAAGTTAATCCTCATGTAATAGTTGTTCTTGAAAACGGGTCTCCGGTCACAATGCCGTGGGTTGATAAGGTCGAAGCCATAATAGAAACATATCTTTGCGGCGAGGGAGTCGGTGTGGCTACGGTCAATGCTTTGTACGGCAAGATCAATCCGTCGGGAAGGCTTCCCGAGACATTCCCGTTACGTCTTGAAGATAATCCTGCTTTCATTGATTTTTCGGGTGATTCAACAAACGTCGATTACAGGGAAGGAATCTTTGTGGGATACAGATATTACACGAAGAAAAAGATTCCGGTATTGTTCCCGTTCGGACACGGTCTGTCATACAGCAACTTTACGTATGGCAGGATGACTATGGATACCGACAGTATGAAGGATGATGAGACGCTTGAAGTGACTGTCGATGTTATTAACGAGAGTAACATTCCGGGTAAGGAAGTTGTTCAGTTGTACGTTGAGCCGGATATTCCGAACACCAAGATCAGAAGAGCTGTCAGGGAACTGAAGGGCTTTGCCAAGATATATCTTGAGGCGCACGACAAGCAGACGGTCAGCTTCATACTTGATAAGAGTGCATTTGCTTATTATGATACGGACTTATCCGACTGGTACACAGAGCCGGGAAATTATAAGATCGAGATATGCAAAAATGCGGAGGAAGTCATCACATACAAAACGGTAAGCGTTATTCCAAAGAAACCTAAAAAGCACGTATACGATGAGAATTCAATCTATAAAGACATAATGGAAGATCCGGCCGCTGCTAAGATAGCCAAGCCGTATTTCGATAAGTATATCAACAATAATTTTGCATCGGACAACTTTGATGAGTCCGCTTCCGAGGCGTTCGGATCCGATATGACGGTGTACCTTCAGGATACAACGCTTCGTACAGTTGTTAATATGAGCTTCGGAAAGATCACTTACAAGGATATGACGGATCTTATCGACAAGCTTAATAAATAGCCGTTAATCATACGGATTCGTGGAGGAATAGATATATGTTTTGTCATAAATGCGGGAACCGGATTCCCGATGGAGGACAGTTCTGTCCGAATTGCGGGGAGAAGATTGAGCACAATGCGGTAGCTCCTAAAAAAACATCAAAAGCAAAGATCGCAATAATTATCATTGCGGTTGTTCTTGTTGTGGCGATCGTTGTCATTGCCGGTTTCTTCAAGTTGGTTAAAATGTATGATAAGGCGGTTTCGCAACCGGTCGAAGGGATATCGGAGACAATTGAGGAAAACATTGATGAGGATAACATCGAAGAAGAGGACGATGTTGAAAAGCCGGATAAAGAGGACGTAGAAGAAGATGCCGACGCGGACTATGACGAGGGCGATATCGAGCCGCTTACAAGGCAGAGTCTTCTTCCGCTTACAAACGATGAGAGCGAGATAGCCAAGATTAAGCCTTCGGTTCCCGAGATTAAGATCGATGATGATTTTGGCAACATAATAAATAAAGAGGAATTGGAATGGCGCGATAAGGATTTTCTCGACAAGCTTAAAAAGAACGGATTCGTTGTTTCCGACGGAGCGGGACGGGAGTTCTTTGAACCGTATGAAATGAACAGATACTTGCAGATACCGAATTTTGTCACCGTGGATTCGATGATGCATACGTATCATATTTATTTTGCATATCTTATGCGTGATATAGAGAAAAATCACCTGTATGACGATCTTTCAAAGCTTACGGAAGACATGATGGAGGAAAGCTTTACGCAGTACGAAGCTCTCCGGGGAAGCGAATGGGAAGATGCCGCAAAGAGAAACATGGCACTGTTCTCCGTTGCAGCTCTGCTTCTTGATACGCCGACCACATATCCTTCAGAGATAAAAGATCTTGTTGAAACGGAATATGATCGCGTAATGGCGGCGAAAGGTATTGAGGAGTCGGCGCTTACCGGTGACAGTGAAGATTACACCCAGTATAAACCGAGAGGTTACTACGAAGGCGACAAGACTCTGGAGAAATATTTCAGGGCGATGATGTGGTACGGAAGAAGACAGTTGTCCCACGACAAAGAGGATATGGACAGATCCGCGCTTCTTATCACGCTTGCACTTAATGACGGTCATTACGATCAATGGAGTTCGATATACACAACTACTTCTTTCTTTGCAGGCGCAAGCGATGATCTCGGTTATTGTGAGTATATGCCGGTCATCGAAAAAGTATACGGGAAGAATGTTTCTGTCTCGGATCTTGCAGGCGATTCAAAATCATGGGACAGGTTTTATATGCTTACAGGTAAGCTTCGTGCACCCCGCATCAATTCGATACCGATCATGGATTCCGACGGTGAAGATAACGTAATACCCGGATACAGATTCATGGGTCAGAGGTTTACGGTTGACGCATCGATCATGCAGGATCTTGTTTACAGAAGAGTAGGCGAATATGATGATGAAGACAAACGTATGCTGCCTGATTTTCTCGATGTTCCAGCGGCTCTCGGATCCAAAAAAGCATACTCGCTGCTTGATGATATGGGAGCGACAAAATACAAGAACTATGACAGGAATCTTAAGAATCTCATAAAAGAATTCAACAACGACGACAATACGATCTGGAATGCGAGCCTGTATGCGGGTTGGCTCAATACACTTCGTCCGCTTCTTACGGAAAAACAAAAAGGATATCCCACGTTCATGCAAAACGATGAGTGGACGAAAAAGGATCTGGAGACATTTGCCGGAAGCTATACCGAACTTAAGCATGATACGGTTCTGTATTCAAAACAGATAATGGCCGAAATGGGCGGCGGCTGGGATGAAGACAAGGATTACAGAGGTTACGTTGAACCCGAACCGCTCGTATACCTTCGATTCGAAAACCTTGCAAAGAATACTTCCGAGGGACTTAAGAAGCTGGGATATTTGTCCAAGGCAGATGAAGACAATCTTGCAAAGCTTGCCGATCTTGCTGATAAGCTCAAGGTTATTTCGGTCAAAGAGCTTCAGAATGAAAATCTTGATAAGGATGAGTATGAGCTAATAGAAATATACGGCGGTGAGATTGAGCATTTCTGGCTTGATGCAATGAAAGCCCAGACGGGCGAGGAATACCCGACATCAGACGAATTCCCCGCAGCGCTTGTTGTTGATATAGCGACAGATCCGAACGGAAGCGTACTCGAGATGGCAACGGGAGATCCCGCATCGATCTATGTTGTTGTTCCTGTTGAAGGCAAGCTCAGGATTGCCCATGGATGTGTGTACAGTTTCTACCAGTTTGTCAATCCGATCTCCGGAAGACTTACGGATACCGAATGGAGAAGGATGATGGGTATTGAAGTCGATGAAAACGATAACTACGTTAATGAGAGCGATAAGGTCAAGCATCCGGATTGGGCAAACAGCTACAGGTTTTTCTGGAATACTTCCAATGAATAAAAAGACGATCCGTACAATCATTATAGCTATTGCAATCACAGCAGCTGTTCCGGCTGCTGTGATTTTTAACAGAATAACCGCATACAGGATAATGCCGGCTATATTTCTTCCTTCTTATTCAATGCCGGCAGATAAAACCGACACGGATACGTCAAAGGATGTAACGGTCATTGAAAAGGGAAGAAGTCTCGTCGTGTATCAAAATGGAACTGAAATATGGAGGCTTCCGGTAAATGTAGCAGCACAGGATTTTCTCCTTGAGGATATTGATCACGACGATGATAAAGAGCTTTTGGTATTATGCTGGAAGCGCGGTCGGTTTGGAAAGCACAGACCCACGTGGATCACATCCGATGAGTTGGGCTGGTCGCAGCACATATATATTTATGAGATTGAAAACGGAAAGGTCAGACCGAAGTGGATGGCCTCCGATATAGGTATGCAGGCGAAAACGTGGTGGTATTTTGACGACAGGCTGTATATACGTGATACGGAAGATGAGGTCAGTTGCTGGATATGGAAATACTGGGGACTGGAGAAACTGTAGCATAATACAGTAAAATGTGATAAAATGGGTCTGTGTATAAAGCAATCACGGAAGATTGCCGATATAGATCATAGTCAGTGATGTATTTGTAAGATGCAAGGAAGCACGGGGGTACAAAATGGACACTATAAGAGAACAGAAGATCGAAGCACTTAAAACAGCCGATGAATATCTTGGGAAACTGATCCCTGCCATGGAACAGGTAATCTCGGAGATCAAAGGCGAGATGCAGGAAGATACGATAGATTTTCTTTTGCAGATCATTGACGGATTCAATTATGTGATTGAGATATACAACGTTACAAGAGATATCGTAAATGATCCGGAACCGCTTATCGTGGATGACGAACTTGAGAAGTCGGTCGGACGTTTGAGTGAGGGATTTTCGAAGAAAGATTATCCTTCCATTGCGGATGAGCTGTCGGTTAATATCGTTCCGTTCCTGAAAGTATTTAAGGAAGCTTCGGCGAAGGCTGAATAGAAATATAATTGTAAGCATAAAAAAGCTCTGCAGCATATGCTGCAGAGCTTTTGTGTTTACATTAACAGTAACTTGAGAACATCATTCCGCTGTAATTGCTTGTTATGTACGGTGTTGCGAAACCGTGTCCCGGATTCTTGTATGCAACTACCGTCTTCTGTGTGTACTCCATCGGATCAAGTGCAACCTGGTTGGCACGCTTTAATACGTTGCCGGTAAATTTCTTGATTGCACCGAACCTGTTCATTGCGTCTTCTTCACGCGCGGTCTGGGTCAGGAGGTTGTTGTCAACGGATATTGTACCGTCCTTGTTGAAGTTAAGGCCGATAGATTCAAGCTCCGACGCATACAGACCGGCAACCTTGTTCATTTCGTTGATCAGCTTCTTTGAATAAGGCTGCGACTCGGAATACGAGTTGATATTGTTAATGAATGAATTGTAACCGTCAACGAGATTGTTAATGTTTTCGGTAACAGATTCAACGTCCGTCTTAAGTCCGATATTAACGGAAGTACCTTCTTCGCTTATTCCGTTCAGGTTAATCTCGTACATTCTCTCGATCGAGAAGTGATTGGAGAATGTGCTTCGCTGTTCACCGTTAAGTGTAAAGAGCGAGTTCTTCGGATACTCAAATACATCTCCTATGCCGAAATAATCTACGGTACCGGCAGTTTTATGTGTATTGTTGTCTGATATATCGAAATTCGTGTCGCCCTTACCGCGGACTCCGGTCTCGTCAGATACAATGGAAAGGGCAACTCTGCCTGCTTCATCCGTAAGAACCGATGCACTGACACCTATGTTGGAACGGGTGATTAGACGGGCAAGCTTCTCTTCTATAATCTTATTGGTATCATTCTCTCCGATATTGAACTGGAACTCGTAATCCATATCTCTTGAATGAATATCGAATGAATATGTTCCGGGCTCGAGATCCATAGTATCGGGCTCCATGAACTTACCGCGGTTCTCCTGTGCGCCCGCAAGCTGCTCAACCGATATATCAAGAGTCGGTATCGATTCGGGATCCATATCACTGTTGCCGATAAATGAAGCGGATACGATGCTGTCGTCACTTGATGCAACAGCCTTCTGATCGAGCATGTTATCCGAATCGTCCATCGACAGTGAAGAGATAACGTTCTTAAGCGAACGGGCATTTTCTTTGAGCCCGACCGCAAATTCCTGAGTTGCCGGAGAATTATCAAGCAAGAACAGGGGCGCATCTTTATTCATTTTAACAATGGAGTTGTACAGGCCGCGAAGTTCGCTCTTCTTGTGGGTATCGTACTTGCTGTTCGTACCCTGCGGTGCGTACGTGGTCAGGAAATGGTTATAGACCATTGATATAGCTGTGTTGTCTGCCATTGTTGCCCCTCCTTTCTTCCTTGAATGGTAAAGACTTCCCCGGACTCATTTCCGGGTTCTGTTCATAAGGAATTGAACAGACGTCTGGGCATAAAAAGCTACTTTTATGTCTATATACTACACTTAAAACAGCGTAAAAGCAAGGGATTTTGCGCAAAAAAGCCCTCAAAAACCATATAAAAAATAACAATATTTATTTAATAAAATTAGGCATAATTACAATAAGAAGTATTTTTATCCAATATGTTGTATCGGCAGTCTTTTGTGACAACACGATGTGCCACCCTTTTGAAAGCTGTCGAAAATATACGTTTTTTTATTGAAAAACCGATTGACGCACCTTTATTGCTGTGTTATATTTATTCGGCGAGACGAGATCAGGTCTTTTTTTTGTGCTGTAAAGACGGTCCCGAATCCCGCGAATAGGTATGGTTCGATTAGAGAGGTGAAAATATGCGTACCAGAATTACACTTGCCTGCACAGAGTGCAAGAACAGAAACTACGACACGACAAAGGATAAGAAGACACATCCGGATCGTATGGAAACAAAGAAGTATTGCAGATTCTGCAAGAGACATACATTACATAAGGAGACCAAGTAATGGCAGAAACAAATAACGGAGCAGATGCTGTCGCAAAGAAGAGCAAGGGCTGGCTGAAAGGTCTTAAGTCGGAGTTCCATAAGATCAGCTGGACGTCAAGAGAAGATGTTACCAAGCAGACGATAGCTGTAGTTGTGGTGTCCGTCATTCTGGGTCTTCTGATAGCAGTAATAGATTTCCTGCTTCAGTCGGGAATCAATTTCCTTGTAAGTTTATAAGGAGGGATCGGCATGTCAGATACGAACAACATGGAGCTTTCGGAAGAGATCACGGAAGAAGTGGCTGATACGGAAGAATTTTCCGAGGATGCTGCACAGAGCAGTGGACCGAAGGCAAATTGGTATGTTGTCCACACATATTCCGGATACGAGAATAAAGTAAAAGCCAACATTGAGAAAACGATAGAAAACAGACATCTTGAAGATGAGATACTTGAAGTCAGAGTACCCATGCAGGATGTTACGGAAGTCAAGAACGGCGTACGTAAGACAAGCGCCAAGAAGATGTTCCCCGGCTATGTTCTCATCAATATGATAATGAATGATGTTACATGGTACGTTGTAAGGAACACGAGAGGTGTTACAGGATTCGTAGGTCCCGGAAGCAAACCGGTTCCGCTTTCGGATGCGGAGATGAAGCCGCTCGGAATTAAGACTGAAAATGTATTCATCAACTTCACCGAAGGTGATACGGTTAACGTTATCGCCGGTGTCTGGAAAGATACGGTCGGAGTTGTTCAGCGTATGGATATGGGTAAGCAGACCGCTACCATTATGGTTGAACTGTTCGGTCGTGAAACGCCTGTTGAGATCAGTTTCGACGAGATCAACAAGGCAAATTACTAAGAGTTCCTTGTGAACTGTGGGAGGGATTGTCCCGCCACTACCACATTTATTTATAGGAGGCTATTATGGCTAAGAAAGTAGAAGGTTACATCAAACTTCAGATTCCTGCCGGCAAAGCAACACCGGCACCCCCGGTTGGCCCTGCACTTGGTCAGCACGGTGTGAACATCGTAGAGTTCACAAAACAGTTTAATGCAAGAACAGCAGACAAGGGAGATGTTCTTATCCCCGTTGTTATTACTGTTTATGCGGACAGAAGCTTTTCGTTCATCACGAAGACACCGCCCGCAGCTGTTCTTATCAAGAAGGCTTGCAACATCAAGTCAGGATCGGGCGTTCCGAACAAGACAAAAGTTGCAACACTTTCAAAAGAAAAATGTCGCGAGATCGCTGAGATGAAGATGCCCGACCTTAACGCAGCATCTATCGAAGCAGCAATGAGTATGATAGCAGGAACGGCCAGAAGTATGGGCGTTACGGTTGAAGAGTAGGAGGAAGCTTAAATGAAACACGGAAAGAAATATGTTGAAGCAGCTAAGCTTGTGGATCGTGCGACTTCCTACGAACCCGCTGAAGCTATAGCACTTGTTAAAAAGACAGCTACCGCAAAGTTCGATGAGACTGTTGAAGTTCATATTCGTACAGGATGTGACGGACGTCATGCGGAGCAGCAGATAAGAGGCGCGGTTGTACTTCCCAACGGAACAGGTAAGACCGTAAGAGTTCTTGTTTTTGCAAAGGGTGATAAGGTTGCCGAGGCAGAATCTGCAGGTGCAGATCATGTTGGCGGAGACGAGCTTATCCCGAAGATCCAGAATGAAGGATGGCTTGATTTTGACGTTGTAGTTGCAACACCCGATATGATGGGCGTTGTCGGACGTCTCGGTAAGGTACTCGGTCCTAAAGGACTTATGCCCAACCCCAAGGCCGGAACGGTTACAATGGATGTTGCCAAGGCGATCGCCGATATCAAAGCCGGTAAGATCGAATACAGACTTGATAAGACAAACATCATTCACTGCCCTGTCGGAAAGGCAAGCTTCTCCGAGGAAAAGCTTACGGAGAACTTCAATGCCCTTATGGAAGCAATCGTAAAGGCTAAGCCTTCGGCTCTCAAGGGACAGTATTTAAGAAGCATCAGCCTGTCCACAACAATGGGACCCGGCGTAAAAGTTTCAACAGCAAAGTATTGATCCAGTTTTTTATTTACCCGGCAGTATTCTGCCGGGTAATTTTATTCTATTCATGATAACAAGAAGAACATCCTCAGGCGGAAAAATCATATCGGCATCACTTGTGCTTATGACAGCGCTCTCTTTATGCCTTACGGGCTGTAACGTTACATTTGTTCTGCCCGAAAAGGAAGAGGAGACTGCTGTGGAAGATATTCCGAAGGTTGATGCACCCATGCCGGTAATCTCAATAACCGATGAGGGTGAAAGCGTAATAACGGAAACCGAGACTGAACCCGAAGTGCCCGAATATGAAGAGATATACGATCCTGTAGGAAAGGAGTACTCGATTCTTGCTTCCGAACCCGGAAAGACCACACTTGCATTTGTCGGAGACGTAGGTTTTGCACAGGGGTATGCCACGATAAACAAATACAGAAGTAACGGCAGCGACATTCATAACAGCATCGACGAAGGAGTTCTCAACACGATGCAGTCGGTGGATATCATGATGGCCAACAACGAATTTCCGTACAGCGACAGAGGGACTCCGATCGCCGGAAAAACATATACGTTCAGAGCCGACCCCAAAGATGTCCATATTATGAAAGATATGGGAGTTGATATTGTATCGCTTGCCAACAATCACGCATATGATTACGGTGCCGATGCACTCATCGATACGGTCGATACATTAAACGATGCAAAACTTCCGTTTGTGGGAGCGGGTAAGAATTTTGACGAGGCGTCTCATCCGGTATACTTTCACGTAAACGGTCATGTAATTTCTTATGTGAGTGCAACACAGATAGAAAGATACGGCAATCCGGAGACGAGAGAGGCAACGGCAGATTCTCCCGGTGTACTTCGTACGCTTGATCCTGCCAAAGCGGTAGAGGCAATAAAAGAAGCAAAGTCCAACAGTGATTTTACGGTCATGTATGTTCACTGGGGAAGCGAGAGTACGGATCTTGTTGAAAAGAGCCAGAGAGATCTGGCAAAAGCATACGCGGAAGCGGGTGCGGATCTGATTATCGGGGATCATTCGCATTGCCTTCAGGGTATCGATTACGAGGGCGATGTTCCGGTATTCTACAGTCTCGGAAACTTCTGGTTCAATTCCAAGACTCTTGATACGTGTATTGTAAGGGCAACACTGGATAATGATTGCAAACTCTCGGCTCTTGAATTCATACCTTGCATACAGAGAGGATCGGGTGTTGTCACGGCGTCCGAAAGTGAGAAGAGCAGGATCATTGAATACATGCGCGGTATTTCTAATTATGCCGAGATAGATGATAACGGATTCGTGACAAAGTCAGACACTGATCACAACAAACAGAACGGGCAGAATACATCGCCTGCGAGAAAACCTGCCGAGCCCGCCGAACAGGAAGTGCCGGCAGAGGCGCCCGCGCAGCCCGAAGCTCTCCCACAGCCGGAGACCTCCACGCAGTCGCAGGAATCTCTTCCGGACTGGGCTGTCCAATCAACACAGTAATTCAAAGGTGGAAGACGTTTTCGAGGGAATGATTACGTCCGGCCACCTAATAAACATTATGTTATCAGCTCAATAATTTATATTGACAATGTTAGAATCGTGTGATAATGTAGAAAAGGTCGCGCGAGCGGCTACCCGAAGACAGCAGGTAAAGCCGTAAGGAGGGGCCCACCGAAGGTGGGAGGATTCCTTACTGCACGACGAGCCCCATCGCCGACAGGCGATCTTAAATGGCGAGTCTCCGCTTTGTAAGCAATAGTCTACTATTCGCCTGCCGAGGAGAATGCGAGTTATAAAGTCATATTCACTTTGATTTTTACCCGTTCCGTCTTCGGAACGGGTTTTTTGTCTTCGAAAGATCGAAAATAATAAAGGAGGTAAAACATGGCCAAGGTAGAACTTAAGAAACCTGTTATTGATGAAATCTCGGAAGTAATCAAGGACGCCCAGGGCGTTGTGCTTGTAGATTACCGCGGACTTACTGTTGAGCAGGATACTATCCTTCGTAAGCAGCTTCGTGAAGCCGGGATCACATACAAGGTTTACAAGAACACAATGATGAACTTTGCGTTCAAGGGAACCGATTTTGAAGCACTTGCTCCTCATCTTGAAGGTCCCAGTGCAATTGCGGTTTCAAAGGATGATGCAACGGCACCTGCACGTGTTATCGTTAAGTTTGCCAAGGATGCTCCCCAGCTTGAGCTCAAGGCAGGCGTTATCGAAGGCGTGCTCTATGACGCAAAGGGTATCTCGGAAGTAGCCAAGATCCCCGGAAGGGAAGAACTTCTTTCAAGGCTGCTCGGTTCACTGCAGTCACCGGTTGCAAACTTTGCACGTGTGCTTAATCAGATCGCCGAGAAAGGCGGAGAGGCAGCACCTGCGGCAGAGGCAGCTCCTGCAGAGGAGACAGCTCCTGCAGAAGAAGCAGCACCTGTAGAAGAGGCCGCACCCGCAGAGGAAGCAGCACCTGTAGAAGAAGCAGAATAGGCAGGTAGGAGGGACCCTCGAAGAGGGAAGAACCTGGCTGCACGACGAGCCCCCTATCGCCGTAAGGCGATTTGAATGGCGAGTCTCATCAGTATCAGAATATAACCATAATAATCTAGGAGGAAAATAACATGGCAAAGATGTCAACAGCAGAATTTATTGATGCTATTAAAGAGTTAACTGTTTTAGAGCTTAACGATCTTGTTAAGGCTTGTGAAGAAGAATTTGGTGTTTCTGCAGCAGCAGGTGTTGTGGTTGCAGCAGCAGGCGGCGCAGCTGACGGCGGTGCAGCAGGCGAAGAGAAGAGTGAGTTCGATGTAGAACTTACAGATGTAGGTCCCAACAAGGTTAAGGTTATCAAAGTTGTTCGTGAAGCAACAGGTCTTGGCCTCAAGGAAGCAAAGGATCTCGTTGATTCAGCTCCCAAGGTACTTAAGGAAGGCGCTTCCAAGGAAGAAGCTGATGATATCAAGGCTAAGCTTGAAGCTGAGGGCGCAAAGGTTACTCTTAAGTAATCAGTTTTAAGACAATTTGAAAAATAAAAAATATTTTTCTTGACTCGAAAAAGAGCTTGTGTTACCATGGATGATGCACTATTGTGGTTTCATAGGCTCTTTTTGCGTGCTTTTTTTTCGAAAAACCGCTAAATATGGGGGTCTTTTGACATTGCGCCCACAAGTGCATGCGAACAATGCAATATAAATAGAAGAACGGGGTGAAAACGTCAATGGAAAAGAACAGGATACGTCCGGTTACGGTTGGCAAGAGCACGCGAATGAGTTTCTCGCGTCAGAAAGAGGTTCTTGAAATGCCGAACCTCATCGAGGTTCAGAAGGACTCTTACCAATGGTTTCTGGATGAAGGTCTGAAGGAAGTCTTTGCGGACATCTCTCCCATTACAGACTACAGCGGACAGTTAAGTCTTGAGTTTGTTGATTTTAAGTTGTGTGAGGAAGATGTCAAGTACTCTATCGAGGAATGTAAGGAAAGAGACGCGACATATGCCGCTCCCCTCAAAGTCCGTGTTCGTCTTTACAATAAGACGGATGATAAAATCATCGAGCACGAGATCTTTATGGGCGACCTTCCTCTTATGACAGCAACCGGTACATTTGTCATCAACGGTGCTGAACGTGTTATTGTCAGCCAGTTGGTACGTTCCCCGGGAATCTACTACGGAATAACCCACGATAAATTCGGTAAGAAGCTGTATTCATGTACGGTTATCCCTAACAGAGGAGCATGGTTGGAGTATGAAACGGACTCCAATGATGTTTTCTTCGTGCGCGTGGATCGTACAAGAAAAGTTCCCGTTACCGTTCTTCTTCGTTCACTCGGACTTGGAACAAATCAGGAGATACTTGATCTGTTCGGAGATGAGCCTAAGATACTTGCGTCATTCGGAAAGGATGTTGCGACCAATTATCAGGAAGGTCTTCTTGAATTATATAAGAAGATTCGTCCCGGTGAGCCTCTTGCGGTTGAAAGCGCAGAGAGTCTTATCAATGCAATGTTCTTTGATCCGAGAAGATATGATCTTGCAAAGGTCGGACGTTACAAATTCAATAAGAAGCTTATGCTTCGCAACCGTATCAGAAACCGCGTTCTTGCTGAGGATGTTGTTGATCCCAACACAGGTGAGATTCTTGCCGAAGCAGGCACAAACGTTACCGTAGAGCTTGCTGACAGAATCCAGAATGCGGCAGTTCCTTATGTTGTGATCCAGGGAGAGGAGCGTAATGTAAGAATCCTTTCCAATATGATGGTTGATATCACAAGCTTCATTGATTGCGATCCCAAGGAACTCGGCATCACTGAGCTTGTATATTATCCCGCACTGCAGGCACTTCTTTCGGAATATGCCGATAATGCGGAAGCTCTTGCGGAGGCTATCTCGGATTCGGTTCATGCTCTTATTCCCAAGCATATCACTCCGGAAGATATTTTTGCTTCCATTAACTATAATATGCATCTTGAATACGGCATCGGTCACGATGATGATATCGATCATCTTGGCAACCGTCGTATCCGTGCTGTCGGAGAACTGTTACAGAATCAGTACAGAATCGGTCTTTCAAGACTTGAGAGAGTTGTTCGTGAGAGAATGACGACGCAGGATCTTGAAGGTATTTCTCCTCAGCAGCTTATCAACATCAAGCCCGTTACCGCAGCGGTTAAAGAGTTCTTCGGTTCATCACAGCTGTCACAGTTCATGGATCAGAACAACCCGCTCGGTGAGCTTACTCATAAGAGAAGGCTCTCCGCACTCGGTCCCGGTGGTCTGTCAAGAGACCGTGCCGGATTCGAGGTTCGAGACGTTCACTATTCCCACTACGGAAGAATGTGTCCCATTGAGACACCTGAAGGTCCCAACATCGGTCTTATCAACTCGCTTGCATGTTACGCAAGGATCAATGAGTACGGATTTGTTGAGGCACCTTACAGAAAGATCGATCACACCGATCCGGAAAATCCCGTTGTTACGGATGAAGTTGTATATATGACGGCCGATGAGGAAGATAATTACCACGTTGCACAGGCTAACGAACCTCTCGACAAAGAAGGTCATTTCGTTAAGAACAACGTATCGGGTCGTTACCGTGAAGAGACTCAGGAATATGACAAGTCCATGTTCGACTTCATGGATGTGTCTCCTAAGATGGTGTTCTCGGTAGCTACAGCGCTTATTCCGTTCCTTGAGAACGATGACGCAAACCGTGCCCTTATGGGATCGAACATGCAGCGTCAGGCAGTGCCTCTTCTGAAGACGGAGGCTCCCGTTATCGGAACCGGAATGGAGCCTAAGGCAGCGGTTGACTCGGGTGTATGCGTAGTTGCCAAGAAGCCGGGTACGGTTGTAAGTTCCGTATCGGATGAAATAGTAATTAAGAATGACGATAAGACGACGGAAACTTATCATCTTACCAAGTTCCTTCGTTCCAACCAGTCCAACTGCTACAACCAGAAGCCCATAGTTGACAAGGGTGAGCACGTTGAAGCAGGACAGGTTATCGCAGACGGACCTTCAACATCGAACGGAGAGATGGCTCTCGGTAAGAACCCTCTTATAGCGTTCATGACATGGGAAGGTTACAACTACGAGGATGCCGTACTTCTTTCAGAGCGTCTCGTTCAGGAAGACGTATATACTTCGGTTCATATCGAAGAGCATGAAGCAGAAGCAAGAGATACCAAGCTCGGACCCGAGGAGATCACAAGAGATGTTCCCGGTGTCGGTGAAGATGCACTCAAGGATCTTGATGAAAACGGTATCATTCGTATCGGTGCCGAAGTAAGAGCCGGTGACATTCTTGTCGGCAAGGTAACACCTAAGGGTGAAACCGAGCTTACCGCAGAAGAGAGACTCCTTCGTGCGATTTTCGGTGAGAAGGCAAGAGAAGTAAGAGATACATCTCTTAAGGTTCCTCACGGTGAATACGGTATCATCGTTGATGCGAAAGTGTTTACAAGAGAAAACGGAGATGAGCTCCCTCCCGGAGTAAACAAGTCCGTTAGAATATACATTGCCCAGAAGAGAAAGATCTCCGTGGGTGATAAGATGGCAGGACGTCACGGTAACAAGGGTGTTGTTTCGCGCGTACTTCCGATCGAGGATATGCCTTATCTTCCGAACGGACGTCCCGTGGACATCGTGCTTAACCCCCTCGGCGTTCCTTCGCGTATGAATATCGGTCAGGTGCTTGAGATACATCTGTCACTTGCAGCAAAGGCTTTGGGATTCAATATTGCAACCCCTGTCTTTGATGGCGCTGACGAGGATGACATCATGGATACACTTGATCTTGCCAATGACTATGTAAATCTTCCGTTCGATTCCAAGGAAGCAAAAGACAAGTCGGCGGTAACATTTGAGAGTCTCCACAAGGAAGAACTTCTTCCCGAGGTATATGAATATCTGTCAGAGAACAGAGATCATCGTACACTGTGGAAGGGCGTGCCGATCTCAAGAGACGGTAAGGTAAGACTCCGTGACGGACGTACGGGAGAATTCTTCGACAGTCCCGTTACGATCGGACACATGCATTACCTCAAGCTTCACCACCTTGTAGACGATAAGATCCATGCACGTTCGACGGGTCCGTACTCACTCGTAACCCAGCAGCCTCTCGGCGGTAAAGCGCAGTTCGGTGGACAGCGTTTCGGTGAGATGGAAGTGTGGGCACTTGAGGCTTACGGTGCATCATATACACTGCAGGAGATCCTGACAGTCAAGTCTGATGATGTTATCGGACGTGTTAAGACATACGAAGCAATCATCAAGGGTGACAACATTCCTGAGGGTGGAATACCCGAATCATTCAAGGTGCTCTTAAAAGAGCTTCAGTCACTTGGCCTTGATGTGCGTGTTCTTAAAGATGACAATACGGAAGTAGAGATTAAAGAAACCGTTGACTACGGAGAAACCGATATGCGTTCCGTTCTTGAAGGTGATTTCAAGGATTACCGCAAAGATGAAGATTTTTCAAAGAGCGGATACAGCACACAGGAATTCGATGAAGAAAGCGGAGATCTTGTTGATGTCGACGAAGATTCCGAAGACGTTTTTGACGGCGCGGAAGAAGATTTTGATGAGAGCTACGACGACACAGAGGAATGATTTTAGCCAATACTTTTCGTAAAGGAGCAAAACATGGCAGAACAAAATAAAGAAGCTTACGAGCCTTTAACCTTTGATGCGATCAGGATCGGACTCGCATCACCCGAAAAGATCAAAGAATGGTCAAGGGGAGAGGTGTTAAAGCCTGAGACGATCAACTACAGAACACTTAAGCCCGAAAAGGACGGTCTGTTCTGCGAAAGGATTTTCGGTCCCTCCAAGGACTGGGAGTGCCACTGCGGTAAATACAAGAAGATCCGTTATAAGGGTGTTGTCTGTGACCGTTGCGGCGTTGAAGTCACAAAAGCAAACGTAAGACGTGAGCGTATGGGTCACATCGAGCTTGCGGCTCCCGTGTCACACATATGGTATTTCAAGGGAATCCCTAGCCGTATGGGTCTTATTCTTGACCTTTCACCGAGAACACTTGAGAAGGTATTGTACTTTGCCAACTACATCGTTCTCGATCCCATGGCTACGGATCTTAAATACAAGCAGGTTCTTACGGAAGCCGAGTATCAGAAGGAATATGAGCAGTACGGCTCAGGCAAGTTCCGTGTAGGAATGGGTGCCGAGGCTATCAAGGAACTTCTGATGGCTATAGATCTTGATGCCGAGGCAGAAGAATTAAAGACAGAACTTCTTGATTCCACAGGCCAGAAAAAGGCAAAGATCATAAAGAGACTTGAGGTTGTTGAAGCATTCCGCGAATCCGGAAACAAGCCCGAGTGGATGATCATGGATGTTATCCCCGTAATTCCGCCCGATCTTCGTCCTATGGTTCAGCTTGACGGCGGAAGATTTGCGACAAGCGACCTTAACGATCTGTACAGAAGAATAATCAACAGAAATAACCGTCTGAAGAGACTTCTCGAGCTCGGTGCTCCCGATATCATCGTAAGGAACGAGAAGAGAATGCTTCAGGAGGCAGTTGATGCCCTTATCGATAACGGTCGTCGCGGACGTCCCGTAACAGGCCCCGGAAACAGACCTCTTAAGTCACTTTCCGATATGCTTAAAGGTAAGTCCGGACGTTTCCGTCAGAACCTTCTCGGTAAGCGTGTCGATTACTCCGGCCGTTCGGTTATCGTCGTTGGACCCGAACTTAAGATATATCAGTGCGGTCTCCCCAAGGAGATGGCTATCGAGCTGTTCAAGCCTTTCGTTATGAAGGAGCTTGTTGCCAATAAGTCAGCTCACAATATCAAAAATGCCAAGAAGATGGTAGAGCGTCTTCGTCCCGAGGTGTGGGATGTGCTCGAGGATGTCATCAAAGAACATCCCGTAATGCTTAACCGTGCACCAACACTTCACAGACTCGGAATTCAGGCTTTCGAGCCGATCCTTGTCGAAGGTAAGGCTATCAAGCTTCATCCGCTCGTATGTACGGCTTTCAACGCCGACTTCGACGGTGACCAGATGGCTGTGCATCTTCCTCTTTCGGTTGAGGCACAGGCTGAGTGCAGATTCCTTCTGCTCTCACCTAACAACCTGTTAAAGCCTTCGGACGGTGGTCCCGTTGCCGTTCCTTCGCAGGATATGGTACTTGGTATCTACTATCTTACGATGGAGAAGATGAGAGACCTTTCGAAAGATCCTGACTTTAAGGAAGAGGCTTCGGTAAGCTTCCCTGCAACCGAGGAAGAGGCTAAAAAGGCTAAGGCTGCTATCAAGGAGCTTAATGAGCAGATGGCTGAAGATCCTACTGCCAAGGCTAAGGCCGAGAGCATCCGTTCTTCATTTATAGAAGCAGCTATCAAGGCATTCAACGATTATCAGGATGCCAAGGCCAAAGCAATCAAGGCCGGCAAGAGTGTTGACAGCATCAAGGGCGATGCACTTGAGCGCGATACTCTTATCAGAGTAAACATCGATCCCGAGCGTGACAGATGGATCGTTTGCGAGATGGTAGATGTTCTCGGAAGATACTACGGTTCGATGAACCAGGCTCTCCTTGCATATGAAAATCAGGAGATCACTCTTCATCAGCCGATCAATGTATTCCGTGAGAAAGAGCTTCCTGACGGCAAAAAGATATCCGGTATTATTAAGACTACACTCGGACGTCTCATATTTAATGAGATACTTCCTCAGGATCTCGGATTCGTAGACAGGGAAGATCCCGATAATGCCCTTAAGCTTGAGGTTGCTTTCCACGTAGGTAAATCAGACCTTAAGAGAATACTTGAGAAAGTCATCAACAACCACGGCGCAACCAAGACCGCAGAAGTTCTTGACGATATCAAGTCAATGGGTTACAAGTACTCAACGCAGGCAGCAATGACTGTTTCGATCTCGGATATGACGGTTCCCGCAGCCAAGCAGGAAATGCTTGATGCAGCTCAGACGACCGTTGAGAAGATCACACGTAACTACAAGCGTGGTCTTATCACCGAGGAAGAGAGACATGACGGTGTAATCAACACATGGAAGGCTACCGATGAAAGCATTACAAAAGAGCTTATCGACGGCCTTGACAAATACAATAACATTTACATGATGGCCGATTCAGGTGCCCGTGGTTCAAACAAGCAGATCAAACAGCTTGCGGGTATGCGTGGACTTATGGCTGATACGACCGGTAAGACGATCGAGCTTCCTATCAAGTCTAACTTCCGTGAAGGTCTTGACGTTCTGGAGTACTTCATGTCCGCACACGGTGCCCGTAAGGGTCTGTCGGATACGGCTCTTAGAACGGCCGACTCGGGTTATCTTACAAGAAGACTTGTTGATATTTCACAGGAGCTTATCATTCGCGAGCAGGATTGTTCGGAGAAGCGTCCCGAGATACCCGGAATGTACGTTAAAGCATTTGCGGACGGTAAGGAAGTAATAGAGACCCTTCGTGACCGTATCCTCGGCAGATATGCCGCAGAGGATATCGTTGATGCTGACGGTAATGTTCTTGTTAAGAAAAATCATATGATAACACCCAGAAGAGTGGAGAACGTTCTTAAGAACGCTGTAGACTCTGAGGGAACACCGATCATGGAATCAAAGATCGGTATCAAGATCCGTACGATACTTACATGTAAGTGTCACAACGGTATATGCTCGAAGTGCTACGGAGCAAACATGGCATCGGGTGAGATGGTTCAGGTAGGTGAAGCAGTAGGTATCATCGCAGCACAGTCGATCGGTGAGCCCGGTACACAGCTTACGATGAGAACGTTCCATACCGGTGGTGTTGCCGGAGACGATATCACACAAGGTCTTCCCCGTGTCGAGGAGTTGTTTGAGGCTCGTAAGCCCAAGGGACTTGCGATCATCTCGGAAATCGCCGGACGTGCGGTTCTCCACGATACAAAGAAGAAGCGTGAAGTTGTTGTAACAAACGACGAGACCGGAGAGACTAAGACTTATCTTATCCCCTACGGTTCGCGTTCTAAGATCACTGAGGAAGGTATTGACATTCAGGCCGGTGACGAACTTACGGATGGTTCGGTTAATCCTCATGATATACTGAAGATCAAAGGTGTACGTGCCGCTCAGGACTACATGCTTCGTGAGGTTCAGAGAGTATACAGACTTCAGGGTGTTGAGATCAACGATAAGCATATTGAGGTTATAGTCCGTCAGATGCTTAAGAAAGTCCGCATCGAAGATGACGGTGATTCAGAACTGTTGCCCGGATCACTCGTTGACGCGCTCGAGCTCGAGGATATCAACGAGGCTCTTGAGGCGGAAGGAAAGAAGCCGGTTGAGGCAAAGCAGGTTATGCTCGGTATTACGAAGGCATCACTTGCAACAAGCTCATTCCTTTCGGCTGCATCCTTCCAGGAGACAACTAGAGTTCTTACCGAGGCAGCGATTAAAGGTAAGGTTGATCCGCTTATCGGACTTAAAGAAAACGTTATTATCGGTAAGCTGATTCCTGCCGGAACGGGAATGAAGCAGTACAGAAACGTATTGCTCGACACTACGCTTCCCGACAGCCTGATAGTTCAGAAGGAGGAAGAGATTCCTGAAGAGTATCCCGATGATGATGAGGATACGGAGATCCTTCTTGAAGAAGACGAGATTGAGGAAGAAGAGCTCGTTGAAACGGTTGAAGAATAATTGACAACCTGGTAATCAAAATAATAAGACAGAGGAGATAATCTCCTCTGTCTTTGTTTATGGAAAAAACAAAATCCAATTCTTTATAATCTTCCGATAAATATCAGATATAGTTCACATACATTGATGCAACCGAATCCTCAGCTTCCTTGGCAATGTGATATGAACGAACGGGGTGGAAAAATCCCGTTGAAACTTTAATGGCTCTGCGCTCCAACGGAGAAAGCTTATTTGACAGTTCCCATACGTTCCTGCGGATCGAAAGATACCATGCCGAATATACGAAAAGCATCACGATTGCAAATGAAGCAAGTCCGACCCATAAAATGTATGAAGAAATGTCGGTCGTAGGAGCAGCCGCCAACGGCGTATCATTATTCTGTACAACGAAGAATACATAATCGTCAGAATATGAAGCGGCATTTTCCGCGGTCATAACGGCATTAACTTCTGTTGTCTTAAAACCTACCACCGGAAGAAGAAACAGAAAACCGAAAGCTATTGTAGCAAGTATGTTAACAATGATTTTACGTTTAACTGTCATAATAATCCTCTTTCTAAAAAGTGTACACTTATCCCTTTACTTTATATGACACCATTATACCTCAAAAAGGTTCAAAAAACTTTTCTTTTCATATCACAAGGTATATAATTAAATGCGTTCATTATATTCATATCGGAAAAAATCATGTTCTGCGGGGACAATTACGAATGAGAGACGACTATTTTAAAAGTTACAAGATGTTTAAATTCATACAGCTTGCGCTTCTTGTAATATTTGCAATCTGTTTTTTCCTTTTTATATTTCTTGATGAAAACTTAAGAACCAGCGTTTTTTCAAATAAAGTACTGCTTACCATATGTGTGTTCCTGTGGGCATTCATGCTCTACAGCGTGGCTTGCATAATCATGGATTTCAGACTGCTTGAGGGTCACATTGTACACGACCACGTATTAAAGAGAGCTGTTTACGTTGATACTTTGACGGGCATTCCCAACAGGTTTTCATGTGACCAGATATTTGAGAAGTACGAAGCTGAGTCGGACATCTCCGCACTCGGATGTGCGCTTATAAGAATAGATAATCTTGACGAGATCAACCAGACATACGGCAGGAGTAACGGAAACATCGCGCTCAAGGATTTTTCCTCAATGGTTGAGAGGATAAGCGCGTATTACGGTTTCGTCGGAAGAAACAACGGTAATGAATTTTTGGTCGTCATTGAGAACTGTTCCGCTGACAAGATGAATAAGTTCGCCGATGCACTCCAGAAAGAGATCGATATGTACAATAAGACTTCCGGAAGTTATGCGATTAAGATCAAGATCGCAAAAGTGCTTAACGAATCTCTTATGCTTAAAGATTTCCGCGAACTGGTAGCCAAGCTGTACGGGTATGCCAAGGTGTAAAAATGGCTGATTTTAATCATGCTTATATCGGGCGGCTGGTCCAAAAATCACAAAAAGACGACAGTGATGCCTTTGCTGAATTGTATGCGATCACTTATCAGCACACATACAATTACGCGGCTCACTATTTAAGAGATACAAATCTTGCGCAGGATGCACTTCAGGAAACATACATCTTAGCGCTTAGGAATATTTCGGGGATCAAAGAGCCATCGCTGTTCGTGGCCTGGCTTAATCAGATCTGTTTCCGCGTCTGTTACGATATGGAGCGCAAGAACCGGCAGGAATACGGAGAGAACAATCCGGAACTGCTGGAGTTCATAAGCGACGACTACATCGACCACAATCCGGAGGACGTAACGGAAACGGCTGATGAAGCTTCCAGAATGAAGGAAGCGATAATGTCTCTTCCCTTTAATGAGCAACAGGTAGTAGTCATGCGTTACTACAACGACATGAAGCTTGAGGACATCGCCTCGGCATTGGGATGTTCGAGAAGCAGTGTCAAGAGGTACCTGATATCGGCCAGAGAAAGGCTGGGAACAATGCTCAGAAAGGGGGACGGAGATGTTTAGAAGAAACAAAATATACAGCATGAATAAAAAAGCAGCCAACGAAGCACTTCAGAACGTCTTCGCTGCCTGCGAGCAAAAGCCCAATACACAGTCATTGGATGCATTGCTCTTTAAGAATATAGCAAATACCACACTTGTCAAAGCCGGGAAATGGATGTCCATAGCACTTCTCATCCTGATACTCCTGTCGCCGACGGTATTTTATATGGCCGGGAAGGAAGCGAAGGAATTTGTGCACAAGACTGATATTGTCGTTGTGTCTCATCATCTCGACAAAGAGAACGAATGCTTTGTGATGCAGCTTGACGGAACAGGAATTGATTACGACGGAATATATGCCAAGAAAGAAGACGGGTCGATAGTGTACCCGGCGGAAACGACACCGGACGGCGTTGTCAAATTCCATTTCGAAAACGGCACTTTGAATATATTTATTCCCGACACGGAGGGCGGAATTGTCCAGGCGGTTTTATCCAAATAGAATCATATTGACGGCACTTGTGCTTTGTATATCGTCCGTGCTCATGTCGTGTGACAGCGGTCCCGAAGAAACGGAAGTTGAAGTATCCAAGGTCGCATCCACGGGAAACAGAAGCAATGAACCCAAGTGTCTTGTCCCGTCTGCGGGCGGTACCGATATACTTGGCGAAGGCGAACTGATAGTGGATGCCACAAACAGTTCGGACGGATACCTGTATGTGACGAGTACGGGAGAATGTCAGGACATCAAGATCCAGCTTGCCTGCGATGACAGCCTGACGTACACTTACATTATTCCGGAAGGTGATTCGGTTATCCCGCTTTCGCTCGGAGACGGCAAATATTCCATCATTGCGTATGAAGGAATGGGAGAGCCCGGAATGTACGCGACCAAGTTCGCCGAAGATATAGATGTCAAGATCTCTAATGAGTTTCTTCCGTTTTTGTATCCCAACTGTTACGTTAAGTTTGATATCAATTCGGATGCCGTTAATCTCGGCAAACAGCTTGCCGCAGGCAAGGCATCGGATATAGAAGTTGTTGGCGCCGTATATGATTATGTGGTTCACAACATCACTTATGATCATGAGAGAGCTGCAACGGTCAAGCCTGATTATGTTCCTAGTATTGATGATGTAATAATAGAAAAGAAAGGTATATGTTTTGACTACGCGTCACTCATGGCTGCAATGCTCAGAAGCCAGCGCATTCCGACAAGGCTTGAGTTCGGATATGCGGGAGATGCGTATCATGCGTGGATAACCGTATACACAGAAGATCAGGGCTGGATCAACGGTATCATGGAGTTCGACGGAGTCGACTGGACTCTTATGGATCCTACATTTGCCGCCAATGCAGGTTCGAAGAAGATCAAGAACTTTATAGGTGACGGAAGCAACTATACGACGAAGTATATATATTAACCGATTGAAACGAAGGAGATATTTTCATGAGCAACAGTAAAAAACTTCTCAACAATCAGGAATTGTCCATGTTCTGCGATCAGATCGCGATGATACTTAACGCGGGCATTTCCGCCATGGAAGGAATATCGATCATGCTTGATGATGCCACTACGGACGAAGGGCGTGAGATACTTCAGGTTATTCTCGACAAGTGTAATGAGGGTGACACATTCCATCATTCGGTTGAGGCTTCCGGAGTATTCCCTAAGTATGCTCTTGATATGATAGAGATCGGAGAACAGTCCGGTAAGCTTGAAGAAGTTATGAGAGCTCTTGCTTTCCATTACAGAAGAGAAGAAAGTGTGGCAAGAGGAATCAAGAGTGCGGTAACATATCCGATGCTCATTGTTGCAATGATGCTTATCGTTATACTCGTTCTTGTGATCAAGGTTCTTCCGATATTCAATGACGTGTTCAAACAGCTCGGAACCGAGATGACGGGATTCTCAAAAGGAATGCTTGATTTCGGAAATGCTGTCAGCAAATATGCACTTGCAATCATTATCATCGCAGCAGTTCTTATTGGTTTAATATTCGTTCTTACAAAGACAAAAGGCGGAAGGACAAAGCTTCGCGGATTCCTTTCCAAATTCTTTGCCACAAGAGGGCTTTATGACAAAATCGCAGCGGGCAGATTCGCTTCGGGAATGGCGCTTACAATGAGTGCGGGACTTGATACCGACGAGAGTCTTTCAATGGTATCCAATCTCGTTGACAACGATGACATGATAGAGAAGATCAACAAGAGTAAGGAACTGATGACAACGGGATCTTCTTTTGCAGACGCGCTTTGCTCAGCCGGCATATTCTCGAGTATGTATTCGAGAATGATCTCTGTCGGATTCAGAACGGGTTCGGTAGACAAAGTGCTTGAGAAGATCGCAGTCGGATACGATGAAGAAGTCGACGAGAAGATCACCAATCTGATTTCGGTACTTGAGCCTACGCTTGTCATCATCCTGTCGGTAGTCGTATGCCTGATTCTTTTGTCGGTAATGTTACCTCTTATGGGAGTTATGGGTAGTATCGGATGAACAGATTTAACAGACCGAGTTTGAAAAAGAGAATAATGGAGTCGATGAACTTCTCGGTTTTCTTCTTCCTTGTAGTTATCATTGTGTTCCTTTTCGGGATATCGTTCATTTCGTCTACATCATCCCGTGACCAGAAACAGGTGCTCACCGATGCCGTAAGCAAGGATATCATTCACTGCTATGCGGTTGAGGGATATTACCCTCCGAGTCTTTCGTATCTGGAGGAACACTACGGATTGACTTACGATAAATCAAGGTATCTGATCGATTATGTACCGATCGGAGATAACATTATGCCCTCAGTTACAATCGTGGAGATAGGCAAGAAATGAACTTCGGAAAAAGAAACAAATCAATAGTTGATTTTCTCTTTATCCTTGCACTGTTTGGCGCATTTGCCATAACAGCGCTGTTTGTCGTACTCTTCGGCGCGAGGATATACAGAAGTACCGTTTCAAACATGAGCACCAATTATGAGAAACGTACAGCGATGTCGTACATCACTGAGAAAATCAGGTCGCACGACTATACCGGCGGAGTTGAGGTGTCAGACGAGTCCGGATCTGCGGAAGGCAACTCCGTATTGAGGCTTACACAGCAGATGGGAGAGAAGAAGTACATCACTTATCTGTTTGTTCACGACGGATATCTGATGGAGTTTACGTCGGAAGACTCGTATGATTTTGGCTTTAATGCCGGAACGAAGATACTGGCGATAGATGATTTTTCCGTAAGGAAGGAGAGCGATGCGCTCTACCGTTTCAATATAACCGATACAAACGGCGAGAAGACGGAATTCTTTGTAACCTTGTACAGCGGAACGGATGGTGACGATAGTGAATAAATATCTCAAATCCAAAACATCACTGTTCCTTATGGAACTGATCATAACGATACTTTTGTTCGCTGCGTGCAGTGCGGTATGCATGAAGCTGTTTATCACATCTCATGTCATGACACAGGATACGGTGGAGCTTAACAGATCGGTTTCGATAGCCCAGGGCTTTGCGGAGGTAATGCGCGGGACGGACGGCGACATCCGTTCGGTTATGGAACATTATCCCAATGCGATCAGCGGCGGTGACGGGTTTTTTGAAGTGTACTACGACAAGGATTTTACCCCGTGTGAATACGAGGATGCATCGTATGTCGGGGATGTTACGATGACGCCGAACGGTGCGATACAGAACATGGAAGTAAGAATCGTAAGATTGTCGGACTACAAAGATATTTACACGCTTAATGCGACAAAATACATGAACAGAACCAAGGGGTAACGGATGGAAGAGAAGAAACATTCCGGCGGTATTAACATCGGAACAAGTTCAATATTGGTAACGTTTGTGCTGCTGGCACTTGTTACGTTTGCTGCCCTGTCCTACATATCGGCAAGGTCTGACTATGTCCTTTCAAAAGAGGCTGCGGACAGAACGGCGAGCTATTATGATGCCAACAGGATGGCGGAGATATATCTTGCCAATATCGAGGCGCTTTTGTCCAAGCACCTTGACTCATGTGCGAGCGAGAAAGAGTACTACGACGGAATCGACGAACTGTTTTCGGACAATGAGAAGATCGAGGTGTCCGATGATGGGAACGGTATCAGGAAACTGTCGTATTCGATAGCGGTCACTAACGGACAAAATCTGAATGTTGTGTTGTCGACTCACTACCCGGATGTGTCCGATGACAGTCTTTTCAAAGTCGACAAATGGACAACGAATGTTAACAGGGAATGGCTTGACAGTGTCAAAGAGGGCGCCGAAGAGGAGTCCGGAACGAAGTTGCTGTTTTAGTATAAGAGTATAGGAGAAAGATCATGGCTGTAGAGGAAACGTTAGCGAAAATCACACAGGACGGTGCATCGGATATTTTTATCGTTGCAGGACTTCCCCTTTCCTATAAGAAGAAAGGGCAGTTTATAGAAGAGACGAGCGAGAAGCTTATGCCTGCGGATACGGCAGTTCTTATCACGGAGATATATGAGCTTGCCGGCGGCAGGGATATGTCGCGTCTGCAGAAAAACGGTGATGATGATTTTTCGTTTGCGATAAGAGGCGTTGCACGTTTCCGTATTAACACATACAAACAGAGAGGTTCGCTTTCTGCGGTAATTCGTGTCATCACGTTCAAGATACCCGATCCCGCGGAGCGTAATATACCTCAGAATGTAATAGATTTCGCTGACAAGAAAAAGGGAATGGTTCTTGTGACAGGACCTGCCGGAAGCGGTAAATCAACGACGCTTGCCTGCATGATCGATCACATCAACTCCAATCGTCACGCGCATATTATCACACTTGAAGATCCTCTGGAGTATCTTCACATGCACAAACAAAGTATAGTCAGCCAGCGTGAGGTAGTTACCGATACCGAAAGCTACCTTACCGCTCTTCGTGCTTCTCTTCGTCAGAGTCCCGACGTTATACTTCTCGGAGAGATGCGTGACTTCGAAACAATGAACGTTGCGATGACCGCAGCAGAGACAGGTCATCTTATCTTATCAACGCTTCATACGATAGGTGCGTCCAACACCATCGATCGTATTATAGATGCATTTCCGCCCAACCAGCAGCATCAGATAGCTCTTCAGCTGTCAATGGTTCTGCAGGCGGTCGTATCACAGCAGCTCGTTCCGTCCGTTGACGGAGGACTCGTTCCGGCATTTGAGATCATGACGCTCACTCCCGCTATCAGAAATATGATAAGAGAGTCGAAGGTTCATCAGATCGACGGAATGATCTATGCGTCCGCTGCAGATGATATGATAGCCATGGATGCAAGTCTTCTTAACCTTTATAAGGAAGGAAAAATTACGGACAAGACCGCTCTTACATATGCGACCAATGCGGAGCTTCTTCAGAAGAAGATCAGTCTTGTGAAATAATCCTTGACATCCCAACCATTAATACGTATAATTTTTTAGCGTGCACAAAAATGCACTTTTTTTGCTGTGCGCATTGTTGGCAGGAGAAGCCCATGAAAAGGGAGGAACCTGCTCACACCGCGAGCTCTGTCGACGAAGTCGATTCCTATGAGCGAGCGACCTTAAGTTAAATATAATCAGAAGGAGGTGAAAAGAATGCCAACATTTAACCAGTTAGTCAGAAAGGGTAGGGAAACTTCCGTAAAGAAGTCCACAGCACCCGCTCTTGGAAAGGGATTCAACTCTCTTCACAAGAAGCCCATCGATACTGCTTCACCGCAGAAGCGTGGCGTGTGCACCGCTGTTAAGACAGCTACCCCCAAGAAGCCTAACTCTGCTCTTCGTAAGATCGCCAGAGTACGTCTTTCAAACGGAATCGAAGTAACAAGCTATATCCCCGGTGAAGGACATAACCTTCAGGAGCACAGCGTTGTTCTTGTAAGAGGCGGAAGAGTAAAGGACCTGCCCGGTACACGTTATCACGTTATCCGTGGTACGCTCGATACGGCCGGCGTTGCAAACAGAAACCAGGCCCGTTCGAAGTACGGAGCAAAGCGTCCTAAGAAGTAAGGTTTGTACCACAGGAAATAAAGTAGAGTGTTGGAATTCTTATCACCAGCGCGTACACAATGTTTCCATTTAATTGTGAGTACCTAAGATCTAACATTATTAGTTAAGGAGGGAAGAATCGTGCCACGTAAAGGACATATTCAAAAGAGAGACGTACTGGCTGATCCCGTTTACAACAGTAAAGTCGTTACAAAGCTGATAAACAATATCATGCTTGACGGCAAGAAGGGCGTTGCCCAGAAGATCGTATACGGTGCATTCGAGTCAGTCGAGGAGAAGGTTGGAAAGCCTGCTCTTGAAGTATTCGAAGAGGCAATGAATAACATCATGCCTGCTCTTGAAGTTAAAGCGAGACGTATCGGTGGTGCCACTTATCAGGTTCCCATCGAAGTTCGTCCTGACCGTCGTCAGGCGCTTGCTCTTCGCTGGATGACAATGTTTTCTCGTAAGAGAGGCGAGAAGACGATGGAAGAACGTCTTGCCGGAGAGATCATGGATGCTGCCAACAATACAGGCGCATCTGTAAAGAGAAAAGAAGATATGCACAAAATGGCAGAAGCAAACAGAGCTTTTGCTCATTACAGATTCTAACAGGAGGAAAAAATCTTGGCTGGAAGAGATTATCCATTGGAGAGAACCAGGAATATTGGTATCATGGCTCATATCGATGCGGGTAAGACCACAACGACAGAGCGTATACTGTATTACACCGGTATCAATCATAAGATTGGTGAGACTCATGACGGTACTGCTACCATGGACTGGATGGAGCAGGAGCAGGAAAGAGGTATCACCATCACTTCTGCAGCTACGACGTGTCACTGGACATTACAGGATCACGCTAAGCCCAAGGCAGGTGCTCTTGAGCATCGTATCAACATTATCGATACCCCGGGTCACGTTGATTTTACCGTCGAAGTTGAGAGATCACTTCGTGTCCTTGACGGAGCTGTAGGTGTATTCTGTGCAAAGGGTGGTGTAGAACCCCAGTCTGAGAATGTATGGCGTCAGGCGGATACATACAATGTACCCCGTATGGCATTCATCAATAAGATGGACATTCTCGGTGCTGATTTCTATGCAGCCGTAGATCAGATCAAGAATCGTTTGGGTAAGAATGCCATTGTTATCCAGTTGCCTATCGGCAAGGAGGATTCTTTCAAAGGTATAATCGACCTTTTTGAGATGCAGGCATATATCTATAACGATGATAAGGGCGAGGATATTTCCATCGTGGATATCCCCGACGATATGAAGGATGAGGCAGAGATGTATCATGAGGAGCTCGTTGAGAAGTGTGCAGAGCTTGATGATGATACGATGATGGCTTATCTTGAGGATCCCGACAGCGTATCTGTTGATGACCTTAAGAAAGCGCTTCGTAAGGGTACATGTGAATGTACGGCTGTTCCTGTTTGCTGCGGAACCGCTTACAGAAACAAGGGTGTCCAGAAGCTTCTTGATGCGGTCATCGAGTATATGCCGTCTCCTCTTGACATTCCTTCGATAAAGGGCGTTGACCTTGAAGGTAACGACGTTGAGAGACATTCTTCCGATGAAGAGCCTTTCTCGGCGCTTGCATTCAAGATCATGACAGACCCGTTCGTAGGAAAGCTTGCATTCTTCAGAGTATATTCCGGTACCATGAACTCCGGTTCATATGTACTTAATGCTACAAAGGGTAAGAAAGAGCGTGTAGGACGTATCCTTCAGATGCACGCAAACAAGAGAGAAGAGCTTGATAAGGTTTACTCCGGTGATATTGCTGCCGCAGTAGGATTCAAGCTTACGACTACAGGTGATACGATCTGTGACGAGCAGCATCCCGTTATACTTGAGTCCATGGAGTTCCCGGAGCCCGTTATCGAGCTTGCGATCGAGCCCAAGACAAAAGCAGGACAGGGTAAGCTTGGTGAATCTTTGGCAAAGCTTGCTGAGGAAGATCCTACATTCCGTGCTCATACGGATCCCGAAACAGGTCAGACGATCATTGCAGGTATGGGTGAGCTCCATCTGGAGATCATCGTTGACAGACTCCTTCGTGAGTTCAAGGTTGAAGCAAATGTCGGCGCACCTCAGGTTGCATACAAGGAAGCTATCACAAAGGCTGTCGATATCGAGAGCAAATATGCGAAGCAGTCCGGTGGTCGTGGTCAGTACGGTCACTGTAAAGTACGTTTCGAGCCTATGGATGCCAACGGAGAAGAGCTGTTCAAGTTCGATTCCGAGGTTGTCGGCGGAGCTATTCCCAAGGAATACATTCCCGCTGTCGGCGAAGGTATCGAAGAGGCAACCAAGGCAGGTATCCTTGGCGGATTCCCTGTTGTCGGCGTACATGCAACGGTTTACGACGGATCATACCATGAAGTCGATTCATCCGAAATGGCATTCCACATCGCAGGTTCGCTTGCGTTCAAGGATGCTATGCAGAAGGCAGGAGCTATCCTTCTTGAGCCTATCATGAAGGTTGAAGTTACGATGCCTGAGGAATACATGGGCGACGTTATCGGCGACATCAACTCAAGAAGAGGTCGTATCGAAGGTATGGATGATGTCGGAAACGGCAAGATCGTAAGAGGCTTCGTTCCTCTTTCCGAGATGTTCGGATACGCAACAGACCTTCGTTCCAGAACACAGGGACGTGGTAACTACTCAATGTTCTTTGAGAAGTACGAGCCGGTTCCGAAGTCAGTTCAGGAAAAAGTTCTTGCTGCCAAGAAGGCATAAACCAAAAATTCCTTGATAATATAAGGAAAATGAAATATAATCTTTGTTATCGAGCGTTGAGCTCATGAGAAGAGAGTAAGAGTTTAATCTAAGGAGGATTAATCAAAATGGCAAAAGAGAAATTTGACAGAAGTAAAACCCATTGTAATATCGGTACAATCGGTCACGTTGACCATGGTAAGACAACACTTACAGCAGCTATCACAAAGGTTCTTGCTGAAAGAGTTGCAGGTAACGTAAAGGTTGACTTTGAGAACATCGATAAGGCACCCGAAGAGAGAGAGCGTGGTATCACTATTTCAACAGCTCACGTTGAGTACTCAACAGAGAAGAGACACTATGCACACGTTGACTGCCCGGGCCATGCCGACTACGTTAAGAACATGATCACAGGTGCAGCTCAGATGGATGGCGCTATCCTCGTTGTTGCTGCTACAGACGGTGTTATGGCTCAGACCAAGGAGCATATCCTTCTTTCCCGTCAGGTTGGTGTTCCTTACATCGTAGTATTCCTTAACAAGTGTGATATGGTAGACGATCCTGAGCTTATCGAGCTCGTTGAGATGGAAGTAACAGAGCAGCTTGAAGAGTACGGATTCAAGGATTGTCCTATCATCAAGGGTTCAGCTCTTAAGGCTCTTGAAGATCCCAACGGTGAGTGGGGCGACAAGATCATGGAGCTTATGGACACAGTTGATACATACATTCCTGATCCTCAGCGTGATACAGATAAGCCTTTCCTTATGCCTGTCGAGGACGTATTCACAATCACAGGTCGTGGTACTGTTGCTACAGGTAGAGTTGAGCGTGGTACACTTCATATGTCTGACGAAGTTGAGATCATCGGTATCAAGGAAGAGACTCAGAAGTCTGTTGTAACAGGTATCGAGATGTTCAGAAAGCTTCTTGACGAGGCACAGGCTGGTGATAACATCGGTATCCTTCTTCGTGGTATCAACAGAACAGATATTGAGCGTGGTCAGGTTGTAGCTAAGCCCGGTTCAGTTAACTGCCACAAGAAATTCACCGCTCAGGTTTACGTTCTTACAAAGGACGAGGGTGGACGTCACACACCTTTCTTCAACAACTATCGTCCTCAGTTCTACTTCAGAACAACAGACGTTACAGGTGTTTGCGAACTTCCCGCTGGTACAGAGATGTGCATGCCCGGTGATAACATCGAGATGACTATCGAACTTATCCATCCCGTAGCTTGTGAGCAGGGTCTTACATTCGCTATCAGAGAAGGTGGACGTACAGTAGGTTCAGGAAGAGTTGCATCTATCATCGAATAATTGATAACAAATGCAGTAATCAAGGGCTTTCCGCAATAGCGGGAAGCCCTTTTCTGACGGGTTTTGTAATGAATGTATTGTTTATACTCAACAGCATATTGCTCGGAATCGGTCTTGCGATGGACGCGTTTTCGGTCTCGCTTGCAAACGGACTTAACGAGTCGTCCATGGACAGGAAGAGGATGTGTTTGATTGCAGGAACGTTCGGTGCGTTTCAGACAATCATGCCTCTTGCGGGGTGGGTGTGTGTACACACGATTGTGACAGCCTTTACACAATTCGAGAAGTATATACCGTGGATTGCGTTTATTCTGCTTGCGTTTATCGGCGGTAAGATGATTATTGAAGCTTTAAAGAGCGGCATGTGTGATGACGAATCCGTAAAGCTTGGGGGAGGAGCACTGCTCATTCAGGGCGTTGCGACTTCCATAGACGCACTGTCGGTAGGATTTGCCATTGCGGAGCATACAACAGCCATGGCGGTCGTATCCGCGCTCATAATAGGTGTTGTGACATTTGCGATATGTATGTGCGGCCTTGCGGTAGGAAAGAAATTCGGCACGAGATTGTCCCAAAAAGCAAGCGTGTTCGGAGGAATCATTCTGATATGCATAGGAATTGAGATATTACTGACCGGAATCTTATGATCAAAAAAAAATGATTTTAACTGTTAAGTATTTGTAAAGTTATACCGATATATATGTTACGAATAGGTGTGGTCTCGAAAGGAATCGGGATCCGTAAACGGGTGTATCCGTTCCCTATATTTCAAGGAAGAAGGTGTAATCGTGACTAATTCAATCAATGGTTATTCCGGTGTTAACGCACCGGTATCTGCGTATTCTGCGCACTCGACATCCACTGCGAAGGGCAAAACGAATAAGGCTTCGTCATCTGTTGAAACCAAAATCTGGCAGGGCGTTTCATCAGACAGCTCGCTTATACCCACGAACAAGACAGGGTATGGGACTGTTGTCGGCGATGTAAATCTTTCCGACAAGGCTAAAGAGTATTATGCCAAGCTGAAAGAGAAGTTCGGAAATGTTGATTTTGTTCTTGTGAGCAAGGATATGAAAGAACAGGTTGAGGCAAATGCAAGTCTCTACGGCAACTCGAGCAAACCTATCGTTCTGATCGATGATGAGAAGATCGAGAAGATGGCCAACGATCCAGCTTATGCGAAAAAATACGAAGGGATAATCGAGTCGTCGTTAAGCAAGCTTGAAGCCGCAAGGAATACTCTTGCAGCAAGCGGTGCAACACTTAAGAACTTCGGAATGTCCGTAGGAGAGGACGGCAAGACATCGTTCTTTGCGGTGCTTGAGAAGGCAAGCAATGCAGCCAATAAAATAAGAGAAAAGAACATCGCAAAGCACAAAGAAGAAAAGGCCGAAGAGAAAAAGAAGGCTGAAAAGGAAGCGCAGAAAGAACGTCTTGAAAAAATATCCGAGGATGATAAAGAATACATAGAATTCAAATCCGAATCGCTCGAGGATCTTATAGACAAAGTGTCAAGGTATGCGTTTGACAGTTCGGCAAATGCCCTTGCGGCGAGTGAGGGACTCGGACAGTCCATAGACTTTAAGGGGTGATGCGATATGACAGGGATGGTAAATTCCCTTATTGGCACTTATGCCGCATCCAAGACCGCATATGTTCCGAAAAACGTCAAACAGATTGTCGGTGGATTCGTCAACAACGACGATAATGAAAAAAAGAAGGCTGATGTATCCAAGATGCGCCGCGCCTTAAAAAGCGGAGCGGAAAATCTTGCATCCGAGACGCATGTATCGGTCATTGACAATATGCAGCTGTATGCCAAGGCTTTAAAGAAGCAGCGCGAGAACAGCAACAATACTGCGCTTGAGAAGAAGAAGCTTAAATACAGCTTTAAGAAGATTTCATCTAAAATCATAAGCAGTAAGACTTCGACTGCCGCAAGAGAGGCCGTTTCTCAAGCAAGACGGGAGATACAAAAGCTCAAAGCGGCAAGAAGATCCGGCAAGTATGACGAGGAAGAGCTTGAAGCTGCTCTTGACCATGCCAAGTCGATGGAGCGAATTGCCAGAAAAAAAGCAAGACATCTTGAAGAAGAGGAGATGGCAAAAAGATGCTCATCGGGATCGGAAAAAGAGGCGGCACCGATCGATGCTGATGCGGATATTGAAGATGAAAAGGATCCTGTTAAGGAAGAGTTAAGACAGCTTAGGGAAGAGCTCGGACAAATATCAGACAATGCCGAAAACGAGCAGTATATCGAGTCCGGGAATATCACGAATGAGATGATAAGCGAGATAACCGACAGTATGGAGGAGATGCTCGATTCCATCGAAGAGATCAGTGATTTGATGGATGAACTCATGGAAAATCCCGTCGATATGGATCCCGAAGACATTGATGCGATGCGTATAAGACACCGTAATAAGGAAATGAAGGAGATGACCAAGGCAGATGCCGACTATATGAAAGCAATGTTTGAACATTTGGAGACGGAAAGATCCGCGATTACAGGCGGCACAACCCCGTCAATAGATGTTGCGTTGTAAAGTTTCATCCTCCGTTGTGATAAGACCCGAAAGACTGTCTTCCGGGTCTTATTTTTTTATATGCAAAACCGCCCTGAAATATTATAATAGTGAATATATGTTCGGAGGTATGAAATGACAGCGGAATTTGACTATTTGATCGTCGGAGCGGGTCTTTTCGGAGCGGTTTTTGCTCACGAGATGACGAAAGCCGGAAGATCGTGTCTTGTCATAGATAAAAGGAATCATATAGGCGGCAATGTCTACACAGAAAATATTGAAGGTATCAATGTGCACAAGTATGGGGCACATATTTTCCATACGAGCAATAAAAAGGTGTGGGATTACATGAACTCGTTTGCCGGGTTCAACAGATACACCAATTCGCCAATAGCCCAATATAAGGACGAGGTATATAACCTTCCTTTCAACATGAATACTTTCCATGAGCTGTGGGGTGTATCAACGCCTAAAGAGGCTATGGAAGAGATTGAAAAGCAGAAGAAGGAAGCTTCTCTTCCTGAAGGTAAGGAGCCTGCGAATATGGCTGAAGCGGCAATACAGCTTGTGGGCAGGGATATTTTTGAAAAGCTCGTAAAAGGCTACACCGCCAAGCAGTGGGGAAGACCTGCCGAGGAGCTTCCGCCGTTTATAATCAAAAGACTTCCGGTTAGATTTACATACGACAACAATTATTTCAACGACAGTTATCAGGGCATCCCGATCGGCGGATATACGAAGATCATAGAGAAGATGCTTGAAGGAAGTACGGTCAGACTGTCGGAGAACTATTTCGACAACAAAGAGGAACTTGATGGCACAGCCCGCAAGGTACTGTTTACCGGAATGATAGACGAATATTACGATTACTGCTATGGTCCCCTTGAATACAGGAGTCTTAAGTTTGAAGACAAAATACTTGATACGGATAATTTCCAGGGCAATGCCGTAGTTAATTATACCGAATACGAGATCCCTTATACGAGGATCATAGAGCACAAACATTTTGAGTTCGGAACACAGGATAAAACGGTCATCACATACGAGTATCCCGCAACATGGAAAAAGGGTGACGAACCTTATTATCCTATGAATGATGAAAAGAACAATGAGCTGTTTGCCAAATACAAAGCCCTTGCCGACAAAGAGACAAAAGTGCTGTTCGGCGGAAGGCTCGGAGAATACAAATATTACGATATGCATCAGGTCGTTGATGCCGCACTTAAGGCAGCGGATACGGAATTAAAAGGTTGATCGGATGTCATTTGTTCATTTGCACACCCATACCGAGTATTCACTTCTCGATGGGTCCAACAAGATAAAAGAATATGTTAAGTACGTCAAAGAACTCGGTATGAATGCCGCGGCGATAACCGATCACGGAGTAATGTACGGCGTGATTGATTTTTACCGTGCATGCATAGCCGAAGGCATCAAGCCGATCATAGGCTGCGAAGTGTATGTCGCACCGAATTCGAGATTTGACAGAGAGCTTACCGGTGGGGAGGACAGGTATTACCATCTTATACTGCTTGCCGAGAACAACACAGGTTACCACAACCTGATGAAAATCGTCAGCGCGGGATTTACCGACGGGTATTATTACAGACCGCGTGTTGACATGGAGATTCTGCGCAAATATCACGAAGGCATAATTGCGGCATCGGCGTGTCTTGCGGGTGAGGTTGCAAGATACATTCAGAAGAATATGTATGAGCAGGCAAAGGAAACTGCGGCAAAGTACCTCGAGTGTTTCGGAAAAGGCAACTATTTCCTCGAGCTTCAGGATCACGGGCTCCCGGAGCAGAAGACGGTCAACCAGGCCCTTTTGCGCATCAGTAAGGAACTTGACATTCCGCTTATCGCAACGAACGATATTCACTATACATATGCCGCGGACGCCGAGGCACACGACCTGCTTTTGTGCATACAGACAGGAAAGAAAGTCACGGACGAGGACAGACTTCGTTACCGCGGAGGACAGTTCTACGTCAAGTCCGAAGAGAAAATGAAGGAGCTTTTCCCGTATGCGCCGGAGGCTCTTGAGAACACGCAGAAAATAGCCGACAGATGCAATGTTGAGATAGAATTCGGAAAATCACGCCTGCCTCATTTTGAGGTTCCCGAAGGATACGATGCGTGGACATACCTTCGAAAGTTGTGCTATGACGGCTTAAATAGGCGGTATCCCGGATACGGGGATGACCTTAAGGAGAGACTCGAATATGAGCTTGGAACGATAAGGACGATGGGATTTGTCGATTATTTCCTTATCGTGTGGGATTTTATTCATTATGCCAAGTCAAACGGATTCTCGGTAGGCCCGGGCCGCGGAAGTGCAGCGGGCTCGATCGTATCATATTGCCTCGGAATCACCAACATCGATCCGATAAGATATCAGCTTCTGTTTGAAAGATTCCTTAATCCGGAACGTGTTACGATGCCCGATATTGACGTTGATTTCGACGAGCATCGTCCGGATGTAATAGATTACGTTGTCAGGAAATACGGCAAGGAGAAAGTCGTTCAGATCGTAACTTTCGGAACCCTCAAAGCGAAAGGCGTTGTAAGGGACGTCGGAAGAGTTCTAGATCTTAACTATTCATACTGCGACAGTATTGCAAAGGCTGTCCCTAACGTTCTTAACATCACCCTTAAGGAAGCGCTCGACCTGGGCGGTGATCTTAAGAATATGTATGACTCGGATCCGCAGGCCAAGAAGCTTATTGATATGGCGATGCGTCTTGAAGGTCTTCCGCGACATTCGTCTATGCATGCGGCGGGTGTTGTCATATGCCCGGATGCGGCGGATGAGCTCGTTCCTCTCGCTAGAGGATCCGACGGTACGATAGTCACTCAGTACGTCGCGACAACGCTTGAAGAACTTGGTCTTCTGAAAATGGATTTCCTCGGACTTGTGACACTGTCCGTGATAAAGGAATCGGTCAGAGCGGTCGAGAAGAACACGGGCGAGAAGATTGAAGTCGACGGACTCGATTATAACGATATCAACGTATACAACTATATCGGAACCGGCAAGACCGACGGTATATTCCAGCTGGAAAGTGCGGGAATGAAGAGCTTCATGAAGGAGCTTAAGCCGAAAAATCTTGAGGATGTCATCGCCGGCATTTCGCTTTACCGTCCCGGTCCTATGGACTTCATACCTGTGTATATACGCGGCAAGAATTCGAAGGGAGACATCACGTATGACTGCCCTCAGCTTGAGCCGATCTTAAAGCCTACATACGGATGTATAGTGTATCAGGAGCAGGTAATGCAGATCGTCCGGGATCTCGGAGGATACACACTCGGAAGATCGGATCTTGTGCGCCGCGCCATGAGTAAGAAGAAGCAGAGCGTCATGGAGCAGGAGCGCAAAAACTTTGTGTACGGCAACCCCGAGGAAAATGTTCCGGGTTGTCTTTCGAAAGGCATATCCGAGTCGGTAGCAAACAAGATCTACGATGAGATGATGGATTTTGCAAAGTATGCGTTCAACAAATCGCATGCCGCCGCATACGCCGTTATCGCGTATCAGACCGCGTACCTTAAGTATTATCATCCGGTTGAGTTCATGGCAGCGCTGCTCACCAGTGTTATCGATAATGCAAATAAGGTCGGTGAATATATATACTCATGTAAGAGTATGGGGATAAAAATACTGCCCCCCGACATCAATCGCGGAGTGGCGGGATTTTCCGCCTGCGGCGATTCAATACTGTACGGACTTGCCTCAATCAAGGGCGTGGGATGGCCCGTTATAGAAGCCATTGTCCGCGAGAGGGAAACAGGAGGCAGTTTTACAGACATATATGATCTTCTTGCCAGAATGAACGGCAAGGAAGTCAACAAGCGTGTAGTCGAGAACTTCATTAAGTCTGGTGCGCTTGACTGCCTTCCCGGAAACCGCAAACAGCTTATGAGCGTGTATGCGTCATATATGGACGGTATTCAGAAGGACAAGAAACAGAACATGGAAGGGCAGATGTCCCTGTTTGATCTTGCCGATGCAGATACGAAAAGCGAGATGGCGGTTGAATTGCCCGATGTCCCCGAATTTAGCAAGAACGAGCTGCTTGCCATGGAGAAGGAAGTGCTCGGAGTATATGTTTCGGGACATCCTCTCGAAGAGAACGAGGCGGTATGGCGCCGGACGATAACGAACACTACGAATGATTTTCTGTATGATGAGACGGAAGGGTCTGCCAAGGTTTCCGATAATGCCCGAGTGATGATTGGCGGCATGATCGAAACGAAGACGATCAAATATACGAAGACCAACAAGATCATGGCTTTCCTTACGATAGAAGATCTTATGGGAACGGTCGAGGTAATTGTTTGGCCGGACGACTACGAGAAGAATTCGAAATGGCTTAACGAGGACTCCAAAGTATTCATAGAAGGCCGTGTATCCGCTGAAGAAGAGAAGGATGCCAAAGTCATATGCAACAGGATCATACCGTTTGAAAACATTCCGAAAAAGGTGTGGATCAGATTCGACACCAAGCAGGCATACTCGGAAAAGGAAGAACAATTGAAGAATTTAATTGCGGATTCTGACGGTAAGGATATAATTGTAATATACATTGGTGAGACAAAAGAGAAGAAAACACTCCCGGAGAGCATGAGCATACTTGCGGATGAAGATATGATCGCAAGGCTGTCACAGGCATTCGGAGTTGATAATGTCAGATTAACGTAGTATGTCACATCCTAAGGAGAAAAATCATGGCTAAAGAGATTCGTACGATAGGTGTTCTTACAAGCGGCGGTGACGCACCCGGAATGAATGCGGCCATCCGTGCTGTTGTCCGCAAAGCGATCGCCAGCGGCAAGAAAGTTATGGGAATAGAAAAGGGTTACAGGGGACTGCTCGACGAAGAAATATACGAGATGTCTCCTAGAGACGTGTCCGATTCAATACAGCGAGGCGGGACGATACTTCGTACTGCAAGGTGTGAGGAGTTCCTGACCGAGGAAGGTCAGAAGGCAGGTGCTGACGTGTGCAGAAAGCACGGTATTGACGGACTTGTTGCGATCGGCGGAGACGGAACATACCGCGGAGCACAGAAGCTTGCCGGACTCGGGGTCAATACGATAGGTGTTCCCGCAACTATCGACCTTGATATTTCATCTACCGATTACACGATCGGATTTGATACTGCGGTCAATACAGCAATGCAGGCAATAGATAAGGTAAGGGACACATCGTCTTCGCATGAGAGATGTTCCATTATCGAAGTTATGGGTAGGAACGCCGGATATATCGCACTGTGGTGTGGAGTCGCAAACGGCGCCGAAGATATTCTGATCCCGGAGGAGTACGGATTCGAGGAGCAGGAGATTATCAACAATATCATTAACAATCGTAAGAAGGGTAAGACCCACCATATCATAATAAACGCCGAGGGTATCGGACATTCCACTTCGATGGCAAGACGTATCGAAGCTGCGACCGGTCTTGAGACAAGGGCAACCATACTTGGTCACATGCAGCGTGGCGGATCACCTACATGCCGTGACAGATACTACGCATCGATGATGGGTGCGATGGCTGTAGATCTTCTGTGCGAGGGTGCAAGCAATCGTGTTGTATCGTACAAGGACGGTGAATGGAAGAACTTCGATATCGACGAAGCGCTTGCGATGGAGAAGCATATCTCCGAATACGAGTATGCCGTTAGCAGGGCGCTCGCCATCTGATACGGAACATAACAGGCATTTGTAATGGTAATAACAAGTACCTCAAATGAGAAAGTCAAATATGTCACACAGCTTGTAAAAAGCGCAAAAGCCCGCCGCAAGGAGGGCGTTTTTGTGGTCGAAGGTGAGAGGATGGCCCGCGAAATCCCTCAGAGCATTCTTAAGGAGTGTTTTGTTTCCGAGGATTTTGCATCATCCGATGGAAGCACCGGCGTGTTTGACTATAATGTTACGCCGACGGTCGTATCTTCATCTGTATTTAAAAAGATGTCGGATACGCAAAGTCCGGGAGGCATATTGTGCATCTGTTCAGCCGGCACGGTGTCGGCAGATGATTTTATTGCAGATCATAAGGTAGGAAGATTGCGACTGCTTCTTCTTGAGGGAATACAGGACCCCGGTAACCTCGGCACGATGATAAGGTGCGCCGAGGGAGCGGGTTTTGACGCAGTCATTGCGGATAAGAATACCGCCGATGTGTATAATCCGAAAGTTACGAGAGCTACAATGGGCTCGGTATTTCGAGTTCCGGTCATATACACGGATGATCTTATTGCATTTACCGACAGTATAAAGGATAGCTCCGTTACCGTATATGCGGCTCATCTTAAGGGAGATGCGGATTACAGGGCGGAAAAATACGGCGACAGGATAGCATTTCTTATCGGGAACGAAGGTAACGGTCTGTCCGATGAGATAAGCGGTAGAGCCGACAGACTTGTTAAAATCCCGATGCAGGGTAAACTTGAATCATTAAATGCGGCGATAGCGGCCGCGCTTTTGATGTTTAACGCAAACTGAAATACAAGCAGTCTTAAGGAGGTAATCATGAAATTAGGAGTTATCGGACTCGGAAATATGGCAACGGCAATGATCGGCGGCATCGTTAAGGCGGGAATAATTCCCGCATCCGACATAACCGGAAGCGATGCGAGCGTGGAGCAGGCAGATAAGGCTGCCAAGGCTCTTTCGATCAATACATGCAATGATAATGCGACCGTAGTCAGGTCATCCGATTATGTGATCATGGCGGTCAAACCGCAGATATACGAGAAAGTACTTCCGGAGATCAAGGCATCGATGAACAGCGATCAGGTCATCATCTCCATAGCTCCGGGTAAGACGCTGGCATACCTTGGGGAGCGTCTGGCACCGGGAGCCAGGATCGTACGTCTTATGCCCAATACACCTGCACTTGTTGGCGAAGGATGCACCGGAGTGTGCAGGAATGAGAATGTTACCGACGAAGAGTTTGACTTTGTCATGAAGATGCTTGAGAGCTTCGGCAAAGCATATGAGGTAAAAGAGAGCCAGATGGACGCAGTCGTTGCGGTTTCGGGAAGCTCTCCCGCCTATGTGTTCATGCTTATCGATGCAATGGCTGACGGAGCGGTTGCGGAAGGTCTTGACAGAGCGAGTGCGATACAGATGGCAGCCCAGGCTGTTCTCGGAAGTGCAAAAATGGTACTTGAGACCGGCAAACACCCCGGACAGCTTAAAGATATGGTATGTTCGCCTGCCGGAACAACGATTGACGCGGTTGCAGTTCTCGAGGGTGCCGGATTCAGGGGAGCCGTTATTGATGCGATGGGCGCATGTGCCGAAAAATCACGCAAAATTTGACTTTTATATAAAGGTTTGATATAATTCCAACGCTATGTAATGTAACAAATTCGTAACATTTTGGAGGAAGACATGAAAAAACTTACATGGCCGGCTTTGGCGATCGTAGCTGTGATCATCCTTGCCGGAACATGGGGGGGGACAGTCAATGCAGCGGCAACTGATGCGAAGATTCGTGTCGTGACTGCGGGGGCGGTCAAAGCAGCTGATGTTGACAATTCAAAAGAAGATCCAAAAAGTGATGAATCAGATACCGATACTATCAACATCGAGATCGTAAAAGACACCGACACGGCATCTACAAAGAGCGGTTCCATTGCCGGTATTGCTTACGAGAAGCTTGTAATGGCAGATGTTGATGAAGCAGTTAATGTAAGGGACAGCGCATCTGAAGACGGTAAGCTCCTCGGCAAGTTCTTCAAGGAATGCGGCGGAGAGATCGTTGAAAAGGGCGATGGCTGGACCAAGGTTAAGACAGGCGATCTTACCGGCTGGATCAAGAACGATTATCTTATGTTCGGAGACAGCGCGGCAGAGCTTGCCCAAAAGGTCGTTGAGAAAACTGCAACGTGTACAACCGACTGCCTCAGAGTCAGAAAGACTGCAGATCCCGACGGTGCGGTTCTCGATCTGCTTGCCGAGGGTGACCAGATAGGAGTCCTCGGACAGGAAGGGGAATGGACCAAGGTTGAATTCTCTGACGGTGAAGAAGGATATGTATCATCGGAATTTGTAACGATCGCAGATTCACTCGGATGCGGCAAGACAATGGAAGTCATCAATGCCGAAGAAGAGGCGATCAAGAAGGAAAGACAGAAAGCTGAAGCAGCTGTAGCTGAGGAAACTGCCAAGAAGAATAAGAAATCAGACAGCTCGGATTCGGAACAGGCAACTGCTGTTACCAAGAGTAATAACGGTGCGGTTGCGGCGCCTGTCAGCGATCAGGTTCTTCTTGCGGCTCTTATTCAGGCAGAAGGCGGTAACCAGCCTTATGAGGGACAGGTATCCGTCGGTACGGTCGTAATGAACAGATTAAAGAGCGGAAGATACGGAAACAGCATTTCTTCCGTTATATATGCAAAGAGTCAGTTTGGTCCCGCAGGCAGCGGACAGGTGGCACAGATCGCGGCAGCAGGCCCCAAGGCATCATGCCTTCAGGCGGCACAGGATGCGATCAACGGAGTCAGCTATATCGGCGGCGCTACACATTTTCGAAATGTTAAGTCGGGATACACGGGAGTGGTCATCGGATCACATGTATTCTGGTAAATGCCGACAACCAAACAGCGCTTTAGCGGGTTAATTCGAAAGGAATAATATATGAAAACATTAAAGAAGATCACGGCACTTGCCTGTGCGCTTGCATGCATCATGGCAACTCCGGTATTCGCAACGGAAGCCAATTATTATGATCTCGGATTTATGAAATTCAACGGAACGTATGTCAATCGTTGGGGCCAGGCGATACCAAATGTATCTGCCAGAGGTATTGATGTATCTTCATATCAGGGTACGATTGACTGGGCAGCCGTTGCAACCGATGATGTAAGCTTTGCATTCATAAGATGCGGCACGACAAATACGGGCGTTGATTCCATGCTTGATGCCAATGCAACAGGAGCAGCCGCAAACGGAATTCCTTTTGGACTGTATTATCGTACATATGCTCCTAATGAAGAAGTAGCTAAGCTTGAAGCATCATATACAGTAATGTGCGCGCAGAAATACGGCGCTACGCTTCCTCTTGTAATCGATGTTGAAGGTAGTACGCTTGCTGCACTCGGAACAGCACAGCTTCAGAAAAACATCTCGGCATTTTGTGATGTTGTTAAGGCTGCGGGATTTACCCCGATGGTATATACGTCCAAGAGCTTTATGACGGAGTATATCAAGTCGGCTCCGTGTGATAAATGGATAGCACAGTACGGTGACGCGTTCACATACGGCGGCGGAGCCAAGTATTGGCAGTGCTCGAGCCACGGACTCGTTAGCGGTATTGAGGGGCGTGTCGATATAGATTTCAGGTTTAACTGATCGTATTGCAATTACACACTTGCATTAGCAGGTTTATTCGTGTATAATTACCTTCGTTGCACAAGCAACGGGAATAGGGATATAGCCAAACGGTAAGGCAGCGGACTCTGACTCCGTCATCTGAAGGTTCGAATCCTTCTATCCCTGTGAAAGGGGAGTTTCGCAAGAAGCTCCCTTTTGTTGTCTGTTAACCACTTCGAAACAGACAGCCAATAATATCGAAAGGAATTATCCTGGTAGATTCTATGGAAAATGAAAATAAGAAAAAGCGAATTGTTATGATAGTAGTTGCAGCGATAATACTTGTTGCGGCTGCTGTCATTTTCTTATATTTCAGATTACAGATAAGAGCGACGACAATGCGTGTGCTTCGCATGGAAGGTGTCGTATCTTTAGAAGATGACGGTAAAGAAAAGACTATAAGGGAGAATATCAGGCTTAACAGCGGCAACGCACTGTCTACCGCAGTTAAGAGTCTGGTGTCGATCGGACTTGATGATACAAAGGTTGTAACACTTGATGAGCTCAGCCGTGCGATTTTTGAACAGAAGGGCAGGAAGCTTGATCTTAATCTTACTGACGGAAGCCTGTTCTTCGAAGTCAGCAAGCCGCTTGAAGACGAGGAGACATTTGATATCGCCACAAGCACGATGGTAGTCGGAATAAGAGGTACATCCGGCTGGGTATCGGTTGAGGGTGAGCATGAGAGTCTGATTGTCTCCGATGGTAAAGTGCATGTTATCGGAACGAACCCTGTTACCGGGGAGAAGAAAGAGATAGATGTTAATGCCGGCCAGAAGATAGAAACATTTTTATACAATGACAGATCTGTCGACAGTATCATGTTCACGGTCACGGAAATAACTGAGCGTGATCTTCCGGAGTTCATGCTTGAACGGCTTCGTGAAAATCCCGTACTCCTTGATAAAGTATGTAATGAAACCGGATGGGACAAGCCATGGATACTTGGTCAGAAAGATGAGACAGCTGAAAACATACCGGTGGAAAAGATAGAACCGGAAAAGACAAGTGACAGCGATTCTGAAGAGGAGCCTGAAGTTGAGGAACCTGTAGAAGAACCGGTTGTGGAGCAGCCTGCAACGCAGAAAACAGCTGAGGAGAAGAAGCCTGCCGTAGATGATACGGAAGATCAGATCAAGAAACTTCTGGCAATGCTTACGCCGACAGCTACACCCGTACCTCAGTGGGTTAATAACGAGCCGGCACCAATAGAGGATCCGTATGGCGAAGATGACGATGAGGACAATAACGATTCATCTTCAAATTCAGCTACGGCGACACCTGCACCTACTGCAACACAGGCAGCTGCACCTTCACCTACGGCTGCGCCAACATCTACACCTACGGCAACACCTTCACCGACTCCTGCGCCTACCAGCGGAGGATGGACTCAGACAGGAACAAACTCTCCTGAGATAATACTTGGAGGCGTTACCAAGGGATACATCAGTCAGGGGAATAACAAAGATACTCTGGTGATCTATGGTAACGAAAATGTTGTACTGCCCCTGACTCTGACAAACAGCACTTCGGGTGACAAGACATTTTCTTCGTTTGAAGACTTTAACTGGACATACTGTGGTATGGGAAACCAAAATGTTAACCCTCCTATTTCGTCAGGTGATTTCTCGGTTACAGACAATAATCTGGGAAGTATAACCAAAACAGGCGTTCCTGATCCGAACGGCGGAACGACGATGGTACTTCGGGCAAAGAAACTTGACGGAACCACACAGGATTTCGACCTGTCTAGTCTGTCGCAGGCAACCGCATTCCTGAGCAGTCCATAAGGGATAAAACAACCGGCAATGTACGAATACGATAAACGCATAGGTTTTTCCGAATGCGACACAAACAGCAGATTTACCATGGCTGCGCTTATAGATGCGCTTCAGGATTGTTCGACATTTCAGTCGGAAGATCTCGGAGTGGGCATCAGCGTCCTTGCCAAAGAGAATCTCGTATGGGTTGTCAACTACTGGGAGATACAGATAGAAGGTCTTCCGAAACTGTGCGACCATGTCACGGTCGGAACTTTTCCGTATAACTTCAAGGGGTGTTTTGGTCTTCGTAATTTCTACATCAAAGACGATAAGGGAGATTATCTTGTTAAGGCCAACTCAATGTGGACGCTCATAGACTCCATAGCTGCCAAACCGGTAAAGGCTCCGGAATACATAAGCAGTGCGTACACTTTGGAAGAAAAGCTTGAGATGAGCTATCACCCAAGGAAGGTTCAGATACCCGGCGGTGAAAACGTAAAGGTATATAAGAAGGATCCGATCCGAATAGAAAATCATCACCTTGACAGTAATCACCATATGAACAACGGACAGTACGTCAAGCTCGCACTGTCGGAACTTGATGACGGAGAAATAATATCGTTTCGAATAGATTACAGAAAACAGGCAATGAAGGGTGATACGATTTGCCCCGTCCTGTATTCAAACGGCAACGAAAGAGTAGTCGCTCTTTACGACGAAAATAACAGTCCGTACTCGGTATCACAGTTCATATTTCAAGACATCTAAAGGAGGAAGATCATGGCAGACGCTAACAAGAAGAAGTTCTACAAAAACCAGGCAGAATCCATCATTGAAAAGCTTAAGCTTCGTAAGATGGAAGGTTACTATGCCAACACTATGGAAGATGCGTATCAAAAAGTCATCGAGCTTATCGGAAGCGGATCCAAGACGGTAGCTTACGGCGGATCCATGACCATTGACAATTCCGATCTTAAGAAGAAGATAAGCGATGCGGGATTTGAACTTATCGTAAGAGAGAACTACAAAACCGACGATGAGATTAAGGAGCTTAAGGCTAAGACGATTAATGCCGACACGTTCCTTATGAGCACGAACGCGATAACTCTTGACGGAGAGCTCATCAATATCGACGGCCGAGGCAACAGAGTATCTTACCTTATATACGGACCGGATCAGGTCATCGTGATAGCGGGTATGAACAAGGTCGTTAAAGATGTTGATGCAGGTATAGACCGTACCAGAAACATTGCATCACCCGCCAATACAGTAAGACTTAACTGCAACACTCCGTGTGCAAAAACAGGCAGATGCGGCGACTGTCTTACGAATTCGATCTGCTGCGAGATAGTCATTACGCGTGCATCGATGATACCCGGAAGGATCAAAGTTGTTCTTGTAGGAGAAGAGCTCGGATACTGATCGGTCGATTGAATCCTATGAATGAAAATAAGAAACCCGGCGCCATTTTTGACGCCGGGCTCTTTTGTACCACCCCGTTATGAAAGAAGCACTTTCTCATATGCTTCGAGTATTGCTTTTTGTAAGACTTCGCGTGACTCGTGGGATATCGGATGAGCTATGTCACGGTATTCACCTTCGGGAGTCTTGCGCGAAGGCATTGCTATGAACAGTCCCTTTTCACCCTCAATGATCTTGATATCGTGTATTGCAAATTCGTTATCAAGGGTAATGGATGCCACTGCCTTCATGTTTCCTTCTTTTGTCATCTTACGGATTCTTACATCGGTAATATTCATGATCATGATCCTTTCTTAAAAGAGCTGGATTTAGAATACATAGCGGTCGCTCTTTTCTATTACGACCTTCGGACCGTCCTCGCCTTTGTAGTATGAATTGGCAAGAATGGTTCCGCCGCTTTCGACGATACAGTTTTCAATGTACGTGTTGTCGCCGATGTAAACATCATTGAGTATGATGGAATTCTTGACAGTACAGTTGCTGCCGACGAATACTTTCTTAAACAGGAGCGATCCTTCAACCGTACCGTTGATTATCGCACCGGAAGCAACGAGCGAATTACGAACGTTCGATCCTACGTTGTATTTTGCGGGAGGAAGATCGTCAACTTTCGTATATACATCCGGATATTCCCGGAAGAAGAAATCGCGTACTTCGGTCTTGAGGAAATCCATGTTGGTGCGATAGTAGTCGTCAACGGAAGCGATATTGCTCCAGTACGTCCTGATCTTGAATCCGAAGATCTTCTTGATGTTCATGTAACGTATAAGAATATCTCTTACGAAATCAAATCTTTCTTCTTCCGCACACTTTTCGATCAGTTCGATAAGAAGTCTTCTTCGTATTACGTATATGCCGCACGATACGAGAGTCGACTTGGCTGCTATTGGTTTCTCTTCAAAGTCCACAACCTGCATCTCGTCGTTGAGCTTGACCATTCCGAAACGCTCGCAGTCCTTCGGATCGTTGATCTCGGAACATACCAAAGAGATGTCTGCGCCTTTGTCCATATGGAACTCCAGCAACTCATTGTAGTCCATCTTGTATATTCCGTCTCCGGATGCGATGACAACATACGGCTCATGACTTTCCTTAAGGAATGTCAGGTTCTGGTAGATCGAATCAGCCGTTCCCCTGTACCAGAAGCTGTTGTCGCTCGTAACGGTGGGAGTGAAAATATGAAGGCCGCCTTGTTTACGACCGAAGTCCCACCATTTTGATGAGCTTAAATGTTCGTGAAGACTTCCCGCGTTGTACTGCGTAATAACGCCGACCTTTGTGATACGGGAATTGGTCATGTTACTGAGGGCAAAATCAATAGCCCTGTAGTTACCGGCAACGGGCATCGCCGCAATGGCGCGCTTTTGTGAAAGTTCTTTCATCCTGTACGTGTTGCCGCCTGCTAAAATAAGTCCGATCGCTCTCACAGTTCGTCACCTGCCTTTATCAAAGTTTTGCCGCTTCCCAAAGCGTTTCCGTCGAAGTCCTCCTTCGTAAGATTACCTGAAACAACACTGTTCTTGCCAATGCTGATACCGTCGGGAACCGTTGTCTGCTCGCCTATAGTGACGATACCGTTTGTGTATATCGAAGGATCTGTTTCGTTGTCAACTTCCTCGCCCGTTCCGAGCGTAACGTTGTTTCCGATAACGACATCTTCGGCGATGATCGCTTTTGTGATATCACATCCTTCGCCGATCGCTGCGTTGTTCATAATGATTGAGTCTCTAACAACGGTATCTCTTCCGATCGTAACGTTGCATCCGATTACCGAATTGTAAACTTTGCCGTATACGTTTGTTCCTTCACCGATTATCGAGCGCTCAACAACGCTGTTTTCGGAAATGTACTGGGGAGGAAGCGTTTCCGAACGTGTGTAGATCTTCCAATATTCCTCATAAAGGTTGAAGTCCGGAACGATATCAATAAGCTCCATATTGGCTTCCCAATATGAATGAAGTGTTCCGACATCTTTCCAATAGCTGTTGAATTCATATGCGAAGCATCTGCCGCCCTTCTTGAACAAATACGGTATTACATGCTTACCGAAGTCAAGATTGGGCTGGTCAGCCATCGCGATGAGAGATTCGCGAAGAGATTTCCAATTGAAGATGTATATACCCATAGATGCCAGATTGCTGTGCGGATTCTCGGGCTTCTCTTCAAACTCAACTATCTGTCTGTTGTCATCTGTGATCAGTATTCCGAACCGCTTTGCCTCTTCGATGGGAACCGGCATTGCAGCAATTGTGATCTCGGCGTTATTGCTCTTGTGATAATCGAGCATAACCTCATAGTCCATCTTGTAGATGTGATCTCCCGAAAGAATAAGAACGTAATCGGGATTGAATGTTTCCATGTATTCAATGTTCTGGTAAATGGCATTTGCCGTACCCGTATACCATTCACTGTTTGTGCTCTTCTCGTACGGGGGAAGAACTGTGACTCCGCCGATGTTACGGTCAAGATCCCAAGGGATTCCGATACCGATATGGGTATTAAGACGGAGTGGGCGATACTGAGTCAGAACACCGACGGTATCTACACCGGAATTGATGCAATTGCTCAGGGGAAAATCGATAATACGGTATTTTCCGCCGAATGATACAGCCGGTTTTGCAACCTTTGATGTCAAAATGCCCAGACGGCTGCCCTGTCCGCCGGCAAGCAACATCCCAATCATCTCTTTCTTAATCACATTAACACCTCTGTCTTTCCTGGTAGTATTCGGGAATCAGTATTCCCAAGTGAGAAAATCACTCATGATGTATTTTATCACAATATTAAGAAAAAATAAACAAAAAAACCCACCATATTTTCAAGTATTTGTGAAATATCACAAACCCAATCAGGTGTATTATATACATATGTATAAAATAGATTTCACAAAGCCTGTCAGTGTACATTTTATCGGGATAGGCGGAATAAGTATGAGCGGGCTCGCGGAAATACTGCTGAACGCAGGATTTAAAGTATCGGGCTCGGACAGGGCCGCATCAGACCTTACAAAGAAACTGGAAGAGGAGGGTGCGACCTTATATTACGGCCAGAGAGCCGAGAATATTAAGGAAGGCACGGAACTTGTCGTGTATACCGCCGCGATCAAGGGCGACAACCCCGAATACGCACGTGCGGTTGAGCTTGATGTTCCGATGATGACAAGAGCTGAACTGCTCGGTCAGATAATGAAGAACTACGAGACGAGTATAGCTGTTTCCGGAACTCACGGTAAGACGACGACAACATCGATGCTGACCTCGATACTTCTTCGTGCGGATGCCGATCCGACCGTATCGGTAGGCGGAATGCTCTCCGCTATAGGCGGTAATATCAGGATAGGTAATTCAGGCTGTTTCGTTACGGAAGCATGTGAATACACAAACAGCTTCTTAAGCTTCTTCCCGACGATCTCTATCATCCTTAACATAGACGCCGATCATCTTGATTTTTTCAAAGATATCAATGATATAAGGAAGTCATTCAAAAAGTTCGCCGATCTTCTTCCCGAGGACGGACTGCTCGTAATAAATGCGGGCATAGACGATTACGAGGAGATTACAAAAGACGTCAAATGCAAAGTCGTGACGGTGTCCTCGGATCTTGATGCCGATTATACGGCGGCGTCGGTTACATATGACGAAAAGGGATGCGCTTCGTTTGAAGTTATTAAAGATAAGAAAGAACTTGCAAACGTACATCTGTCGGTTCCCGGTGTGCACAATGTCGGAAATGCGCTTGCTGCCATTGCGGTATGTGATCATCTCGGAATTGATGCTTCTTCGATAAGCGAAGGGCTTTGTGATTTTACCGGAACGGACAGAAGATTCCAGTATAAAGGAAAGATCGGTGACGTTACGATTATCGACGATTACGCGCACCATCCGACTGAGATCGCGGCTACGCTTGCGGCATGTGCGAATTATCCGCATAAGAAGCTGTGGCTCGTCTTCCAGCCGCATACCTATACGAGAACGAAAGCGCTGTTTGATGAGTTTGCGAAGGCGCTTTGCGCAGCCGATGAAGTCGTGCTTGCCGACATATATGCTGCCAGGGAAAAAGACAATTTGGGAATCTCGTCGAACGACCTTTGTGAGGCTATAAAAAATAACGGAACAGAGGCACATTATTTTGGTTCATTTGACGAAATTGAAAACTTTCTGTTGCAGAATTGTTCCCCCGGAGATTTGTTGATAACTATGGGGGCCGGAGATATAGTAAAAGTTGCCGACAGCCTTTTGGGGCAATGACTTATTCACATTATCCACAGTCAAACGGGTACAAGATGCCGGTTTTGAGTGTGGATTTTTAATTGACATAACAGTCTTCGTTACGATTGTTTGAAGATGACATTTACCGCGTACGTATAAACGCTGTTCATGTTTTTGTGACGAGTTTCCATAATCAATTTACGGAGAGTTATCCACTTTATCCACAATCGCGCAAACCCTTGAAAACACTGGGTTTGCGGCAAAATCAACTGTTTCATTTTTGCAATTGCGGTGTTATAATCTGACACATACTTGAATGCTTTTGCAAATACAAAATGAAGCAGGTGAAGACTGAAATGGATCAGATCACACTAAACAGTGATTTATGCTGTGATGCGCTCGTGATCCCTGGTGCGGCATTGGAAAAGTGCCTGCGGGAAGCAAATGAATCGCAGCTTAAGATATATTTGTACCTTCTTAAAAACGGCGCACAGAATCCTACAGTGAGCTCGATAGCCGACTATTTCAATTACTCCGAGCAGGATGTAAAACGGGCTCTTAGATTCTGGAACGGGAAAGGTAACGTCGTGGAGTTTTCCGGAAAACCCATGTACTCAAAAGAAAAGATAGCTCAGCTTATGGAGAAGCCTGAAGTAGGTCAGATCGTATTTGTTGCCGAGCAGTATATGGGACGTCCTATCAAACCGGAAGAAGTATCCTCGCTCATGTACATATACGACGGCCTCGGATTCCCCGGAGAGCTTGTTGAGTATCTTCTTGAATACTGCATCAGCAACAATAAGAAGTCCATGAGGAGCATCGAGTCCGTGGCGGTGGAATGGAAGGACGCGGGTGTTGCAACACTTGAGGCGGCCAAGAAGCTTACCAAGCACGTTCCCAAAGAGATGAATGCCGTTATGGATGCACTCGGATTTCCGAAGGATCACCGGCCTGTGGAGGCGGAGATCGCATACGTTCGCAGATGGACTCAAAGATACGGTTACGGAATGGATATCATCAAAGAAGCTTGTGCAAGAACCGTTCTTTCAACAGGCAAGCCGAGTATCCGATATGCAAACGGAATACTCAAACAGTGGCACGATGCCAAGGTTGAAAAGCTCGAGGACATCATTGCTCTTGATGAAGAGTTTCGTGAGAAGAATGTCGGAGGAACATCACCGGCAACTTCCAAAAAGAAAGAAGCTAAAAAAGCTTCCGCGGGAAAGTTCCACAACTTTTCCGAAAGAACGATTGATTATGATTCCCTTATGAAGGAGATCAACATCAATTAAAACAGTGAACAAAGGAGCTGTCATGGCGCTTACACATACGGAATATGACAGGATAATGCGCGAGTATGAATTAAGACGCGAAGAATCCCGCCATAGAGCACAGGAGGCTAGACGAACCGTCAGGGAGAAGATTCCCCAATACGCTGATATTGAAAACAAGATTACCGATATCGCAATGGAATGTGCCGGCAAGGCACTTGACGGAGACGATACGGCTGTTTCGAAAATGAGATCCGAGATAGAGTCTCTTACAAAACGGCAGAAGGAACTTCTTCTGGAAAATGGATTTGCGGAAGATTATCTTGAAGAAAAATATAGCTGCCCCGACTGTAAGGATACCGGATACATTAACGGCACGACAAAGTGTCATTGCTTAAAGCAGGCGATTCTCACATATATGTATCGCCAGTCGAACATCGAAGATGTTTTAAAAAGAGAGAACTTTGATACGCTCAGGTATGATTATTATACGGATTCGGAATGCGAGTCGATGAAAGGTATTATCGCGCAATGCAAACGTTTTGCGGATGATTTTGGCTCAAGTTATGAAAACATTCTGTTATACGGAAATGTTGGCGTAGGCAAGACTTTTCTTACAAACTGCATGGCAAAAGAAATTCTTGATAAAGGATATTCAGTCATATACTTTACATCCATGCGGTTGTTTGATACACTTTCCCGGGAGATTTTCAATTATGATGAAGAAGGATCCCGGGACATTCAGGACGATATCTTCAGTTGTGACCTTCTTATAATTGACGATCTGGGAACCGAGAGCGTCAATTCTTTTGTTGCGTCAAGACTGTTTGATATACTTAATGAAAGGGATTTGAGAAAGAAATCGACTATAATCTCTACCAACCTTACTTTTGAGGATATGGGGAAGAGATATACGGAGCGCAATTTCTCCAGGATATTCGGCAACTATTTGATACTTCATCCCGATGTGGAAGATATCCGCATCAGGAAAAGAAGGTTTGCGTGTTAGGAAGGAGCTCATATTAATATGAACAGTGCACGTGAAGAAAAACGAAACCTTGAAACCATCCCCGTGGGATCGCTTCGTATGATACCACTCGAAGGATGCAGGGAGCTCGGCAAGAAGATAGATTCTTACCTTGTCAGGTGGAGAACCGAGCGGGAGAACGAGCACAAAGACTCTCTTGCATTTGCAGGGTATCAGAGAGATTCCTATATACTTGATGCCAAGATCGCCAGATTCGGATCGGGCGAGGCAAAGGGTATAATCAATGAGTCGGTCAGAGGTACCGATCTTTATCTTATAGTTGATGTCAACAACTACAGTCTTACTTATTCATTATGCGGCATCCAGAATCACATGTCACCGGATGACCATTACCAGGATCTTAAGAGAATAATCGCAGCCGTCGGAGGCAAGGCAAGAAGGATAACGGTTATCATGCCTTTCCTGTATGAGTCGAGGCAGCATAAGAGAAATACAAGAGAGTCGCTTGACTGTGCACTTGCGCTTCAGGAGCTTGTCCGCATGGGTGTTGATAACATCATCACATTCGATGCACATGACGCAAGAGTTCAGAACGCCATACCTCTTAACGGATTTGAGACGATACAGCCCACATACCAGTTCATAAAAGGGCTTCTCAAGAATGTCGATGATCTTCAGCTCGATTCGAATCACATGATGGTAGTAAGCCCGGATGAAGGCGGTATGAGTCGTGCAATTTATATGGCGAACGTCCTCGGACTTGATATGGGTATGTTCTATAAGAGAAGGGATTATACGAGAGTCGTTGAGGGACGTAATCCGATAGTCAGTCATGAGTTCCTCGGATCAAGCGTTGAAGGCAAGGACGTGATCGTTGTTGATGACATGATATCATCGGGAGAAACGGTTATTGATGTTGCCAAGCAGCTCAAAAAGAGAAACGCCGGCAGGATATTCATCGCAGCAACTTTCGGTCTGTTCACAAACGGACTCGGAGCTCTCGATGAAGCGTATGAGCAGGGTATCATAGACAAGATACTTACGACAAATCTGATCTATCAGACGCCGGAGCTTCTTGAACGACCTTATTACATCAACTGCGATATGAGTAAATATATCGCATACATCATAGACACACTTAATCATGATATTTCATTGAGCGATCTTCTTGATCCGAATGACAGGATACAGAATGCCATCGCCGAATATCGTGAGAATCGCAAACCGCAAGAATAAAGGAGAATTAAAATGGCAAGTGAAATCAAAGATATCAACCTTGCGCCTTCGGGCGAAAAGAAAATCGAGTGGGTAAAAAGAAACTGTGACCTTCTTCGTACACTCGAGGAGGAATTCATTAAGACCAAACCGTTTGCAGGAAAGAAGGTAGCTCTTTCGGTTCATCTTGAAGCTAAGACGGCGTACCTTTGCAAAGTGCTTGCAGCGGGCGGAGCCGAGATGTACGTAACAGGCTCCAATCCTCTTTCCACACAGGACGATGTTGCCGCAGCTCTTGTTAAGGCCGGACTTGAGGTTCATGCATGGCACGGAACAACACCCGAGGAGTACGAGAGACATATTCGTGCGGTACTTACTCCGGGTCCCAATATCATAATCGATGACGGCGGAGATCTGATCCACATGATCCATACCGAGATGCCCGAGCTTATCCCCGGCATTATCGGAGGCTGCGAGGAGACGACGACAGGTATATTAAGACTTATGGCTATGGACAGGAACAATGAACTTCGCTTCCCCATGGTGCTCGTAAACAATGCTCAGTGTAAGCATTTCTTCGACAACAGATACGGTACGGGTCAGTCGGTATGGGACGGTATCAATCGTACAACAAACCTTATCGTTGCCGGCAAGATTGCTGTTGTTGCAGGATACGGATGGTGCGGTAAGGGTGTTGCAATGCGTGCGAAAGGTCTCGGTGCAAGAGTCATCGTTACAGAGATCGATCCGGTTAAGGCTATAGAAGCTGTTATGGACGGATTCGATGTTATGCCGATGAACGAAGCAGCGAAGCTCGGTGATTTCTTCGTTACCGTAACCGGATGCGACAAGGTTATTGACGAGGAAGACTTTAAGGTTATGAAGGACGGAGCAATTCTGTGTAACGCAGGACACTTCGACTGTGAGATAGATATGGCAAGACTTCGCGAGATAGCAGTGGAAGCCAAAGAGATGCGTAACAACATTATAGGCTACACGCTTCCTTCGGGACAGACGATAAACGTTCTCGGCGAAGGCAGACTCGTTAACCTTGCATGTGGCGACGGACATCCCGCAGAGATCATGGATATGTCGTTTGCGATCCAGGCTCTTTCAGCGAAGTATCTTGTTGAGCATGAGGGAACATTTGATAAGATGATCATTGACGTTCCCGAAGAAGTCGATCATGACGTTGCAGTAAGAAAGCTCGCATTCCTCGGCAAGAAGATAGATGTGCTTACTCCCGAACAGGAGGCATATCTTAACAGTTCATCGGTAGGTTAAGATGTATATAATAGTCGGTTTGGGTAATCCCAGCCCGGAATATGCCGGTACGAGACATAATGTCGGCTTTGAGGTCGTAAAGATCTTAGCGGACAGATTCGATATAGAAACTGATTTTATCAAGCATAAGGCAATATGCGGAAGAGGTGTCATTGAGGGAAACAAGGTCATGCTTGCGATGCCTCAGACGTATATGAACTTAAGCGGCGAAAGCGTAAGGGAACTCGTGTCGTATTACAAGATCGATGTTTCATCGGAGCTTATAGTTGTCTATGATGATATAGATCTTGATCCCGGAAGGATACGCATCAGAAAAGCAGGCAGTGCCGGCGGTCATAACGGGATGAAGAATATCATAGCGCATCTCGGTACGCAGGAGTTTACAAGGGTGCGTGTCGGAGTCGGTGAAAAGCCAAAGGGTTACGATCTTGCGGACTACGTGCTCGGACATTTTTCGGACAAAGAACGCGAACTGATGGACGTTGCTTTCATCGATGCAGCCAATTCGGTAATCAGTATAATGAATGACGGCGTCGATGCGGCAATGAATAAATACAACGTTAGTCAAAAGGGAAAAAAGGAACCGGATGAAGGCGTTTGAATCTCCTTTTTTACAGCTGGCGGAATATGAGACATTAAGGGAACTTCTTCGTCGAAGTGACGGGATCGCTTCGGTCGACGGATGTGTTGATCCGCAGAAGCTTCACATGGTGTATGGTTTTAACGATGATTTTGATCTCAAAATCATCGTTACTTTTAGTGAAACAAAAGCCCGTCAGATGTATGACGATTACAGGTTCTACGATCCGAACACCTATCTGTTCCCTGCCAAGGATCTTATATTTTATCAGGCAGATCTGTCCGGTAACGTTATCACGGAACAGAGGATGAGATGCATAAGAGCCATATCCGAAAAGGAAAAGTGCACGGTTATCACGACCGTGGATGCGTTCATGGCTCACATGGCGCCCCTGTCATCAATAGAAGAGAGTGTCATATACATCGATGAGGGAGGAACCGTATCCGAATCGCAGTTGTGTGAAGAACTCGTAAATGCCGGTTACGTTCGCAATTATCAGATCGAAGGCAAAGGGCAGTTCTCGGTACGCGGAGGTATTGTTGATATTTTTCCTCTTACCGACGACAATCCGGTCAGGATAGAACTGTGGGGAGATACCGTAGATTCGATAAGGACATTTGATATATTAAGTCAGCGTTCTGTAGAGAGACTGTCGACTGTTGCCGTTTTCCCGGCATCGGAGATAGTACTTGATGATGAACAGCTTCGAGCCGGTCTTGAGAGACTGACTGAAGAGGCGCAGGCGGTAAAAAAGAAGCTTCGTGAAGAATTTCGTACTGCGGAAGCCGCCAATGCGGAAAGGATCGCGACCGATCTTAAAGAGGAGCTTGAAATCTCCGGTCTGTCAGGCATCAATCCGGAGAGCTTTCTCGGATACTTTTATGAGGATACCGTAACACTTGCGGACTATTTTGCGGGCTCGTCCGTGATCTATTTTCTTGATGAACCCGGAAGACTTGCCGACAAGCTGTCCGCCGTAGAAGCAGAGTTTTCGGAGAGCATGAGGATGCGTCTTGAGAAAGGATACGCTCTTCCGACACAAACAGCCCTCATATGCTCCAAAGGTGAAGTTATTGCGCGTCTCGAGCGGAAGAAGGGAATAGCAATGTCCACGCTTTCTCTTTCGTCCGGTATCATTTCGTCAATCGGAAACGTAAGTGTCATGACACGCGCAATGAACAGCTATAACAACAGCTTTGAAGCACTGGTATCCGACTTAAAGAGATTTGCCAAGAATTCATATCGCGTTGTTCTTATATGCGCATCGAGAACGAGGGCGGCAAGACTTGCCGAAGACATTAGAGAGAATGGAGTGAACGCATTCTATTCAGAAGATCCGAACAGGGACGTTGCTCCGAAGGAAGTAATGATAATATACGGACGTCTCGGGCAGGGATTCGAATATCCGCTCATCAAGTTCGCGGTCATATCGGAAGCCGATGTTTTCACGCAGAGACGCCGTAAGAAAAAGCATAAGAAGAAATACGAGGGAAGCCATATCGCAAGCTTCACCGAGCTGTCGGTCGGAGACTATGTCGTACATGAAAGTCACGGGCTTGGTGTATATCAGGGAATAGAGCAGGTTAATGTAGATAACGTTACGAAGGACTACATGAAGATATCCTATCGTGACGGAGGAAATCTGTATATTCCGGCGACGGCACTCGATACGATACAAAAATATGCATCCAAGGATTCTCACGCCCCGAAGCTTAACAAGCTCGGAGGAGTTGAGTGGACGAAGACCAAATCAAAAGTCAGGGAAGCGGTCGATGTGATCGCACAGGATCTTGTTGACCTGTATGCCGCACGTTCGTCAAAAAGCGGATACGAATACGGTCCCGATACTGTATGGCAGACTGAGTTTGAAGAGCTGTTCCCGTTTGAAGAGACCGAAGATCAGATGGCGGCGATAGAAGAGACAAAGCGTGACATGGAATCGTCACGCATCATGGACAGACTGATCTGCGGTGATGTCGGTTACGGCAAGACAGAGATCGCGATCCGTGCCGCGTTCAAGGCCGTACAGGAAGGAAAACAGGTCGTATATCTTGTGCCGACAACGGTGCTCGCCCAACAGCACTACACAACGTTCATACAGCGAATGAAAGATTATCCGGTACGCATAGATCTTTTGTGCAGATTCAGGAATGCATCGCAGATCAGAACGACTGTAAAAGATCTTGCCAACGGATCGGTTGATATAGTCATCGGAACACACAGAGTACTGTCAAAAGATGTAACGTTTAAGGATCTCGGCCTCCTAATCATAGATGAGGAGCAGCGTTTCGGAGTCTCCCATAAAGAGAAGATCAAGAAGCTCAAAGAAAACGTGGATGTTCTGACTCTTACCGCAACACCGATCCCGAGAACGCTTCATATGAGCCTTATCGGCATCAGGGATATGAGCGTTCTGGAAGAGGCGCCGCAGGATCGTGTCCCGATCCAGACATTCGTCATGGAATACAATGAGGAGCTTGTGAGGGAGGCGATCAGCCGCGAGCTTGCAAGAGGCGGCCAGGTATTCTACGTGTACAACAAGGTCCAGTCGATAGCGGATATGACGGCGGAACTGATTAAACTGATCCCCGACGCACGCATATCTTACGCGCACGGACAGATGAAAGAGGCGGAGCTCGAACGTATAATGTATGATTTTGTCTCGGGTGAGATAGACGTGCTCGTATCGACCACTATCATCGAGACCGGACTTGATATTCCGAACGTTAACACGATGATCATTCACGATGCGGACAGGATGGGCCTGTCACAGCTCTATCAGCTAAGAGGCCGTGTCGGAAGATCGAACCGCACCGCATATGCGTTCCTCATGTACAGGCGCAATAAGATATTAAGAGAGACAGCGGAAAAACGTCTTCAGGCGATAAGGGATTTTACCGAGCTTGGCAGCGGATTCAAGATAGCGATGCAGGATCTTGAGATAAGAGGCGCCGGAAACCTTCTCGGACAGAGCCAGTCGGGACATATGAACGCGGTCGGATATGACCTGTACTGTAAACTTCTCAACGAAGCGGTCAAGCGCAGGAAGGGCGAGGACGTTCCGGAAGAGAGCACGGTATCAGTTGAGCTCGATATCGATGCGTTCATACCCGATACATACATTACGGGAGAAAATCAGAAGATCGACGTTTACAAGAGAATCGCAAGTGTTTCTTCTAAGGAAGAGATGGATGATATGACGGATGAGCTGACCGACAGGTTCGGAACGGTTCCGAAGTCGGTTGAAAATCTTCTGCGAGTAGCATATCTTCGAACGGTGGCAAAGAATGTATTTGTAACAGATATCACTCAAAAAGGTCAGGGAATAGAGTTTCGTGTCAAGCCCAACGCCAACTACGATCCGGCTGCGATAGGGCCGTTTGTTGCCGGATACAAAGGAAAGCTTAAGCTCATTGCCGGAGCGAAGCCGTGCTTTGTTTACAGATTCTCAAAAGATGAGACAAAACTGACATCATCAAACAGCAGGAGTCTGGACATAAGTCTCGGATTGTGTGAAGATATGAAAACACTTGTGGCGTCTGGGGTTTAATGCTATAATTCTCTGGAATATCTTTCGACTATGTCGGATCATATAATACATTTTACAGAAAGGATGAATCATTATGTCATTAGTTACCACAACCGAAATGTTCAAGAAGGCATACGACGGCGGTTACGCAGTAGGTGCTTTCAACGTTAACAACATGGAGATCGTTCAGGGTATCACAGAGGCAGCAGGCGAGCTTAAGAGCCCTGTTATCCTTCAGGTATCAAAGGGTGCACGTGCTTACGCCAACCATACATATCTTGTTAAGCTGGTAGAAGCAGCAGTGGAAGAAAATCCCGAGATCCCCATAGCTCTTCACCTTGATCACGGTGATACATTTGAACTTTGTAAGTCATGTATCGACGGCGGATTCACATCAGTTATGATCGATGCTTCTTCCAAGTCATTCGAGGACAATATCGCTCTTACAAAGCAGGTTGTTGAATACGCTCACGCAAACGGCGTTGTTGTTGAGGCTGAGCTCGGAACACTTGCAGGTATCGAGGACGAAGTTGTTGTAGAGGCAGGTAAGGAAAGCTACACACGTCCCGAAGAAGTTGAGGAATTCGTTGACAAGACAGGCTGTGATTCACTTGCAATCGCTATCGGAACAAGCCATGGTGCATACAAGTTCACAGCTGATCAGTGTACAAGAAACGCTGACGGCATTCTTGTTCCCCCTCCGCTTCGTTTCGACGTTCTTGAGGAGTGCATCAAGAGACTTCCCGGATTCCCTATCGTTCTTCACGGTTCATCATCGGTTCCTCAGGAATTCGTTAAGATGGTTAACCAGTACGGCGGCAACATGCCCGATGCTGTAGGTATCCCCGAGGAGCAGCTCCGTCAGGCAGCTAAGCTTGCTGTATGTAAGATCAATATCGACTCAGATATCCGTCTTGCTATGACAGGTACCATCAGAAAGTACTTCGCAGAGCATCCGGATCACTTCGATCCCAGACAGTACTTGAAGCCCGCTCGTCAGGCCGTTAAGGACATGGTTGCTCACAAGATCGTGAACGTACTCGGATCAGACGGCAAAGCCTGAGACATACGATTAAGACGATAATAAAAGCTGTCGCATTTATTGCGGCAGCTTTTTTCATGTTCATGTATTCTGTTTTTTTCTTTTGAAGGCAACATAAGCATCGATAAGTGCAACGATGTATGTCCGTAAGTAGAATACTATGCGCTCGCGCAGTGTGTATTGGAGGAACTTACCGCCTTGTCGAAACGCCCGCTTTTTGGCGGCGATGATCTTTCGCTGGCTTACGCGGCTGAGTCCGCCGTCCTTTTGCCTGTATGCGGTTCCGTACCCGCCCGAGAAATAAAACGGACATTTTGACAGAAGCTTTAAAGACAGATCCCAGTCTTCATACAGTTTCATGTCTTTGACATATCCGCCGACCTCTTTGTATGCGCTGACCGGAAAGCATATATCTCTTGCAACGAATGCACCGATGGTATGTGTAACCGTTCTGTAGCGAAAATCCTTCTGAAGATCGTGTATGGTCAAATCGCCGCAGACGCGTCCTTCTTCATCAACTGCCACGGTTTGTGAAAAGGCGCAGGCCGGAACACCTGCTTCTTCGATTTTACTCATCTCTCTTGACAGCTTACCGTTGTCATAGTAAAAATCATCCGAATCGAGAGTTGTCGCATACTCCGAGGAGCATGATCTGATAGCGGTATCACGGGCAACGGAGACGCCCTTGTTCTCATCGGGAAGTATCAGTTTGATGCGGGAATCTTTATCGGCGTACTGTTTCAGCAGGTCTCTTGAACCGTCTGTAGAAAGGTCATCATAGATGATGATCTCGTTAATCGGATAGTCCTGCGACAGTACACTGTCAAGACATTGCGGCAGATATTTAGAGTTGTTGTAATTGGGTATTACGACCGCCAGAGTTTTCATGTGATCATTTTATCAAAGTTTGATAAGACAGGCAATTTATAGTATAATTTTATATCTGTTTGAACGATTATAGGGCATGAAAATTGGAACTGCTTAAGAAATTTAATTACATCTTTAATACTAAACAGAAAGTTCAGTCCGTACTGCTGTGTATCGGACTGTTTATCGGCGCGCTCATGGAGCTTGTGGGCGTGTCTCTTATCGCGCAGCTTGTCGAGCTCATCGGTAATCCCGAAACGATAAATACTAACCCGTGGATGAACCAGTTGTATCGGGTCACCGGAGCCGATTCCGCAAATAGATTCTTTTTGTATGTCGCACTTACTCTTATAGGCGTATATCTGTTTAAGAATATATATCTTACTTTTATGGGTTACGCCAAGTTTACGTTCATCTACAACAATCAGTTGAGATTGTCGGGAAGACTTATCGACTGCTATCTTAAGAAGCCGTACACATACCATCTTGATAAGAATTCCGCAGAGATGATCCGTTCGATCATGCTTGATTCGGAGCGATTTTTCCAGATGCTCCTGACGCTGTTCACCGTATTCTCGGAAGTAATGGTGTCGGCGCTTTTGTGCATATATCTTCTTGTTGTTGACTGGATGATCACGGTATCCGTAATAGTCATACTGCTTGTGTTCTCGGGTCTCTATCTTCTTGCTTTCCATAAAAAGACAAAAGAAAACGGTAAGATATCCCAGTACAACGACGGCAAGATGCATCAGGCTATCAATCAGGCACTCGGTGCCGTCAAAGATATCAAGATACTTCACAGGGAAAAATATTTCGTTAATGCGTTTACAAGACGCGGAGAGCGGAAATACACGGCTGTTCGTAACAATGAGATACTCGGATTCGTTCCTGCATATCTTATCGAGACCGTGTGTGTCGGAACAATACTCGTGGTGCTTGTTGTAAAACTGTTTAACGGACAGGATCTTAACGACATGATCCCTCAGCTTGCAGCATTCGCAATGGCAGCGTTCAAGCTTTTACCTTCGGTCGGCAAGGTTGTTAACTATCTTAATCTTATCGTTTTCCTTAAGCCATCGGCGGATCTTATTTATCGCGATATCAAAGAGACCGAGGATATGCTCGGAGTCATGATAACCGACAGTGACGAGGAGATTGCAAAGGGAAATGCGATCAGGGTAGAGAATGTTTCATACAGATATCCGAACATGGAAAGAGATGTTCTTACGGATGTATCGTTTGAGATTCCGGACGGTGCTTCGGTAGGACTGCTCGGACCTTCCGGTGCCGGAAAATCAACCATAGCCGACGTCATACTCGGAATACTTACACCTACAAAAGGTCGTGTCATGTACGGTGATATGGATGTTCATGAGCATCCGATCAAATGGTCAAGGAAGCTTGCATATATACCGCAGGCGATCTTCCTTGCGGATGAATCGATAAGATCCAATGTGGCCTTCGGAATAGAAGAGGAAGATATAGAAGAGGATAAAGTCTGGAATGCTCTTGCCGAAGCCCAGCTTGATGATTTTGTAAGATCGCTTCCCGAGGGACTCGATACAATGGTCGGAGAGCGCGGTGTAAGACTGTCGGGCGGACAGAGACAGAGGATCGGTATCGCAAGAGCTCTTTACGGAGATCCCGAGATAATGGTGCTTGATGAGGCAACGAGCGCACTGGATTCCGAGACGGAAGCTGCGGTAATGGAAGCCATCGACAGATTCCAGGGTAAGAAGACTCTTATAATAATCGCGCACAGACTGACGACGATAAGCAACTGTCAGATCATATTCAAGGTTGAAGACGGCAGGATAACCGATTATACGGAAGAGTTCAGAAAGAACAATGCATAATGGAATATAAGCTCAGCGTCATATTCATAACATACAACCACAAAGATTACGTTGAAAAAGCGTTAAGGAGTGTTCTTGCGCAGGAGACCGATTTTCCGTACGAGATCGTGATCGGAGATGACTGCTCCACGGACGGAACACAGGAAATATTAAAAAGGATTGCAAAAGAGTATCCCGAGCACGAGGCGACGGGTCCTGACGATAAACAGATAAGACTGTATATCAGGAGTGAGAATACCGGTGGAAGACCGACACTTAACGTATATGAGACGACGATGAGATGTACGGGTGAGTATCTTGCTTATCTTGAAGGTGACGATCACTGGATTGATACGTCAAAGCTTCAGAAGCAGGTCGGTTTTCTTGCGGGTCATCCTGAATATATCGCATGTACTCACGCAATGAAGATGGTAGATGCCAAGGATTCGGATATAACAGATCCGGCTGAACTTGCTGTCGGAAGCCTGTATGACTGGAGCGGGACGTTCACATACAAGGATTACTGCTACAGCGGAAAATGGCCGGGACACTACGCAACGGTAGTATCGCGAAATATTTATCGAAACGATAAATTCGATTATACGATACTGCACCGGGCAAGTGATTTTACGGATGATGCGGTCATACTCCTGTTCCTTCTCATGCAGGGAGACATATACCGAATGGATGACGTTATGAGCGTCTGGAGATACGTAAGAAAAACCGGAGGCGCCAACTGGAATTCCATCGCGATCAAGAGAAACATCGGAAAAGATGACTGCTACTTATCCAAAACACTTATGCAGTGGATCGAGCAGTACAGGCCGCTTAGCGAATATTCAAAAAAGAGATGCCTTGCCGATTTCGGACTCGCACTTAAAGAATTTCTTAGAAAACCGTGCGCCAAAAATAAACAGTTTCTTAATGATATGTACGACTACGGGATCACCCACGTAGTAATGGAAGATAAGAAGACTACGCTTGCAGGATTCGCATTAAAGTATATCCTGAGGAAGGTTTTACGCAAATGAGAATAAACGTTACGAGATCCTCAATGCCGCCGTTTGAGGAGTACATGGAAGCCATAAGACCTATTTGGGAATCAAGATGGCTGACGAATATGGGAGCCAATCATGAGGAGCTTGCAAAGAGATTGTGCGAGTACCTGAAGGTTCCGAACATCTCGCTGTTTGTCAACGGACATATGGCACTTGAGATGACGCTTCAGGCGATGGATCTTAAAGGTGAGGTTATAACGACGCCGTTTACTTTTGCATCTACAACACATGCGATCGTAAGAAACGGGCTGACACCGGTGTTTTGTGATATCGATCCCGACGATTATACGATTGATGTATCCAAAATAGAAGACCTTATCACACCTGACACATGCGCGATAGTTCCGGTTCATGTGTACGGAACGCTGTGCGATGTTGAAGCTATTGATAGGATCGCTAAGAAACATAACCTTAAGGTTATATACGATGCAGCGCATGCATTCGGTGTTGAATACAAAGGAAAAGGTGTTGGTTGCTTCGGTGACGCATCAATGTTCAGTTTCCACGCGACGAAGGTGTTCCATACGATAGAAGGCGGAGCGATCGCAACTGCCGATAATCATCTTATGAACAGGCTGTGGAAGCTTAAGGATTTCGGAATCAAGAATGAGGATATTGTTGACGGTGTCGGTGCCAATGCGAAGATGAATGAGTTCTGTGCGGTAATGGGACTGTGCAATCTTAATCACATCGATGAAGAGATTGAAAAGAGACGTAAGGTTTTTGAAAGATACATAAGTAACCTTTCAGACATTGAAGGAATAAAAACGCTGAAATTAAAAGAAGATGTTAAGTCCAACTATGCGTACTTCCCGATCATTGTCGACGAGCAAAAGTTCGGTGCAAACAGACAGGTTATAATCGACAATCTTAAGAAGGAAGATATTTTCGTAAGAAAGTACTTCTATCCTCTTACCAACGATATGGATTGTTATAAGGGAAGGTTTGACTCAAGCCTTACACCGGTTGCAAAAGAGACGGCTGACAGGGCTCTGACGCTTCCGATGAGCGCCTCGCTTTCCGAAGAGGAGATCGACAGGATATGTAAGATCATAAGATCGTGCAAAGGAGAAGGCGGGAATTGATCGTTGTAAGATTCACATCGGGTCTTGGCAACCAGATGTTTCAATACAATCTGTACAGTATGCTTAAAGAGATATATCCGGGCACGAAGGTCAAAGCTGACGTAACGTGGTTTTATACCGACAACGAGCACCACGGCTTTGAACTCGAGCGGATCTTCGGTAGTGTACCTGGCTCGGGATTTTCTCTTGATATTGCATCGACATCGGAGATATATTCGGTGTCAGGTCAGATACCTACTCCGGTAAAAGGAATACTTGCCAAGCCGGCAAAATTTCTTTTGGGTCCCGTAAACAGGAAGCTTCGCGAAGCCGGTAAGCCGGCAAAGTGCGGCATCACACTCAACCAGCTCGAGAGCAAGATAGATTACGAGACCATATGCAATCTTGATGTAAGTAAAAATCATTACATCTTCGGATTTTTTATCGAAGAAGCGTACTATAAGGACAGAATAGCCGCATTAAAAAAAGAGCTTGTTTTTCCCGCGCTTACGGGAGAGAACGTTGCGATAGCCGAAAGGATGGAACAGGAGGAGTCCGTTTCGATCCATGTAAGACGCGGCGACTACTTGTCACAGACTTATGCCGGCAGGTTCTTATGCCTGGAAAAGGATTACTATGAACCGGCCGTTGAAGTTGTTAAACAGCATATTCAAAATCCGAAGTTTTATATTTTCTCGGAAGATGCGGAGTATGTTAAAAAAGCGTTTGACTGGCTTGGAGATATTACGATTGTTAATATCAACAAAGGTGATGACAGCTACAAAGATATGCAGCTTATGAGTAAATGCAAGGCGAACATCATAGCCAATTCGACATTCTCACAGCTTGCATCTATACTTAACGACAATCCGGAGCATATAACGGTGTATCCCGCAAAATACATGGCGGATGAAGATACCGAGGTTCGCACGATGCCCGGATGGATAAGGATATAACACATGACACCAATGGTATGGCTGATCGTTCTGATCATATGCCTTGTTATCGAATTTATACGGATAGAGCTCATCGGAGCATGCGGGGCAGCAGGCGCTCTTGCGGGACTTATCGCCTGCGCAGCCGGCCTTAACAACGTATTGCAGATACTTATTGCGATTGCTATTGCCGCATTTTTGTTTGCGACTGTTAGACCGATCGGTATGAAATACGTTATGAGGGCCAGACGCGAAAAAATGCTCATGGAGTTTGAAGGCTGCGATGCGATTGTAACGTGCAGGATAGACAATGCCGCAAGATCCGGAGTAGTCAGGATAGCGGGCAGGAACTGGTCGGCAAGAAGCAACAGACCTAACGCCGTGATCAATGAGGGCGAGGTTGTAACGGTCATAACAATGCGCGGTGATGTCGCATATGTTGATTATAAGAAAACGAAAGGATAGCGGACATGAGTTTAAAAGGACGGAATTTTCTGACTCTCAAGGATTTTACGAAGGAAGAGATCGAGGAGTTCATCGATCTTGCGGCTGAGCTTAAAGAAAAAAAGAAAAAGGGAATATTCGACAGACAGTATCCCGGTAAGAATGTTGCACTTATATTCGAGAAGACGAGTACGAGAACGCGCTGTTCATTTGAAGTTGCAGCTCACGATATGGGAATGGGAACGACTTTTCTTGATCCGCGTGCATCGCAGATCGGAAAAAAGGAAAGTATCGCCGATACCGCATGCGTACTCGGTAGAATGTATGACGGCATAGAGTATCGTGGATTCGAGCAGTCCATCGTCGAGGAACTTGCAAAGTATGCTCATGTTCCGGTATGGAATGGCCTTACCAACGAGTATCATCCGACGCAGATGCTCGCCGATCTTCTTACGATAAAAGAACACCTCGGAACGATAGAGGGAAGAAAACTCGTATACATGGGTGATGCCCGTTACAATATGGGTAATTCACTTATGATCGCCTGCACGAAAATGGGAATGCACTTTGTTGCCGGAACATCGAGGAAGTATTTCCCAAATGCGAAGCTCGTAAAGGAGTGCGAGGAGTTTGCAAAGATATCCGGAGGTTCGATCGCATTTGAAGAGGATCCGTACAAGGCTGTTGAAGGAGCCGATATTGTATATACCGATGTATGGGTATCAATGGGTGAGCCCGATGAGGTATGGGAAGAGAGAATCCGTGACCTGACACCATATAAGGTTACGATGGACATAATGAATCATGCCAAGCCCGATGCGATATTCCTTCACTGTCTGCCTGCGTTCCATGACCGCAACACAGCTATAGGACGCGAGATGGGAGAGCGATTCGGAATCGCCGATATGGAAGTTACCGATGAGGTATTCCAGAAGTATGCGGATGTTGTGTTTGATGAGGCGGAAAATCGCATGCATACGATAAAGGCTGTTATGGCCGCAACTTTGGGATAAGAAGATGAACACCGAACTTATAGACTATTTAAAAACACTTGCAAAAAGAGAGTTCTTTTTCGTAAGCGTTGTGGATATGATTTTATCCATAGTGATAATCGTATGCGGAACGATATCACTTGGTATGGGCGCGAGCACTCTTTTGTATACTATTATGTTTGCGTGTGCGACCGCGCTTCTCGGGCTTAACTCGTATAAGTGTTTCAAACGCGGATCCAAGAACGGAATCGTATTTGCCGTTATGGGAGTCGCTTTTGCAACGATTACCGGCATATGCGTCTATGCGCTCATCGGAGGATATTGATGGACACTTCGAATGTAATATTGTGCGGTGCAAACGCATATGAGCAGAAATATTATTTTAATGAGAACTTCAACAAGCTTCCCGAATCTATCAAAGAAGAGCTTCATATAATCTGTGTGCTCTTTACCGAGGAGGTCGGGGGAGTATTCATGGTCGGGTTTGATGATGCCGGATCCGTGATGCTCATTACCGATGCGGACGAGGAAGATCTTCTGTACGATGAGATCGGAGCGGGACTTCTCGTTAAGGAGGTTCAGAAGAAAAAGGGAGATCTGTTCGAGAGCCTGGAGATGTTTTATAAAGCTTTTATTCTTGGTGAGCCTGTTGATTTGGAAGGAGAAGAAAATGCTGCTTGTAATTGATGTAGGAAATACAAATATCACTTGCGGAATATACGATGACGATAAGCTTGTTCATACTTTCAGACTTATGAGCAAGACGCCGAGAACATCTGACGAATTCGGCATGGCCATATGCGATCTGGCAACACGACTCGGTGTTGAAGTAAAAAGTATTGACGGCGTCATCATAGCTTCGGTTGTTCCGAATGTAATGTATTCACTTATCGCGAGCGTTAAGAAATATATGAATATCGTGCCGCTTGTAGTGGGTCCAGGAGTAAAGACCGGCATCAAAATCGATACACCTAATCCAAAGGAGATCGGTCCCGACAGAATAGTGGATGCTGTTGCTGCTTACGAAGTGTACGGAGGACCGATACTTGTGCTGGATTTCGGAACGGCAACAACATACGATCTTGTGACCGAAGACGGACGCTTCACCGTAGGTATTACGGCTCCAGGCGTCAGGATAAGCGCCGAGGCACTTTGGACCGGAACAGCAAAGCTTCCGGAGATCGAGATCAAAATGCCGAAGTCGATACTGGCGAACGATACGATCTGGTCCATGCAGGCAGGACTCATGTACGGTCAGATCGGACAGACCGAATATATTATAAAACAGGTCAGGAAAGAGACCGGATACAAAGATCTTAAAGTAGTTGCAACAGGCGGACTCGGACGTCTTATAAGCAACGAGACGGATATGATAGATGAATATAACGGAGATCTTACACTGGAAGGATTAAGACTGATCTATGCTAAAAATAGGTAATGTCACACTTCCGAATAAATGGATACTCGCACCGATGGCAGGGGTAAGCGACCTGCCATTTCGCTTGTTGTGTCACAGAGCCGGCGCCGGGATGACATGCATGGAGATGATCAGTGCCAAGGCCATTTACTACCGTAATAAAGCAACCGAAGAGATGATGCGGATAGACCCGGAAGAAGGTATCGTGTCGCTCCAGCTGTTTGGATGCGATCCTAAGATAATGGGAGATATGGCGGCAAAGATTGAAGACAGGCCGTTTGCCATACTTGATATCAATATGGGATGTCCGGTGCCGAAGGTCGTAAATAACGGTGAAGGATCGGCACTCATGAAAGATCCGGCTCTTGCCGGAAAAATAATAAAAGCCGTTTCTTCATCCGTAAATAAGCCGGTCACCGTCAAAATAAGAAAAGGCTTTGACGACGATCACATAAACGCCGTGGAAATGGCAAAGATTGCGGAAGATAACGGTGCAGCTGCCGTGACGGTGCATGCAAGGACAAGGCAGCAGTACTACTCCGGCGAAGCGGATTGGGACATTATCAGGGCTGTAAAAGAAGCGGTGTCGATACCCGTGATCGGAAACGGAGATGTCGATTCATATGAAAGCGCTTGCAGGATGATCGATGTTACCGGATGCGACGGAGTTATGATAGGGCGTGCGGCACAGGGTAATCCGTGGATTTTTTCCGAGCTGTGTGCAAAAAGCGAGGGAAGAGAATGGGTCAAGCCTTCAAAAGATGAAGTGGCCCGTATGATACTCGAACATGCCCGTATGCTCATTGAGTGCAAAGGCGAGTATATCGGGTCTCGTGAGATGCGAAAACACGCCGCATGGTACACAAAAGGATACGCCGGATCGTCATCTTTTCGTGGAAAGCTTAACGAAGCACAGTCTATCGGGGATCTGGAGTGCCTGATGGATGATTTTCTCCGTAAATAATGTTTGTTGACGGCAGGAAGTGCTTGCGATATAATTCGTTTAATGTCTTTTTGCAGGGGACGTGATTTTATCCTTAATTATCAGGAAGGGATGGGAATTACAATGGAAGAAAAAAAGAACTTAATGTCTTATGAGAAGCTTCGTGAACTTGAGGCTGAGCGTGATGAGAGAAAAGAGGTAATAAGAGCCGAGATCGCGCAGAAGATCAAGGAAGCCAGAGAGCAGGGAGATCTGTCCGAGAACGCCGAGTATGATGCGGCTAAGGAAGAGCAGAGAGAGAATGAGCTCAGGATAGAAGAGATCGAAGCGATTCTCAAGAACGCCGAGGTTTATCTTGAAGAAGATGTTGCCAAGGATGCGGTCGGACTCGGAAGCACGGTCACACTCCTTGATATCGAATATAACGAAGAAGTTGTTTACAAGATCGTAGGCTCAACCGAGGTTGACAGTCTTAACGGCAAGATTTCCAACGAGTCGCCTGTCGGCAAAAAGCTCATCGGTGCCAAGAAGGGCGCAACGATTGAGGTTGATACTCCTGCCGGTGTGATCAAATATAAGATCGTGAAGGTGGAGAAGCCCGCCGGAGCTAAAGCAGCCAAGAAGACGGCAGAAACAAAACCCGCAAAGAAGACTACCAAGAAGAAAGCAGACAAGTAATGGGAAACGAGAATCAGAATAAAGGCGGTCAGGAACCTGATCTTAACCAGATACTGAAGAACAAGAGAGAAAAGCTTGCGAATCTTCAGGCGGCAGGTAAGGATCCTTTTGTTATAACAAAATACGATCAGACCGATCATACGGCTGATGCCAAGGCAGCGTACGAGGAGCTTGAGAAGAAGCTTCTTGCCGATCATAAGGCATCTGCCATTGATGAGAGCCTTCCCGAAGAGGAGAAGAAGGCACTCGCAAAGGCTGAGTATGAACAGAGGCGTGAGATAATGGACGCTTCTCCGATTAATGTAAGCATTGCCGGACGAATAATGCTTAAGCGCGTTATGGGCAAGGCTTCATTTATCAACGTTAAGGATCTGAAAGGCAATTCGCAGGTTTATGTATCAAGAGATTCACTTGGCGAAGAGCCTTATGCGGAATTTAAGAAGTTTGAGCCGGGTGATATTGTCGGCGTAAAAGGATATATGTTCAGAACGCAGATGGGCGAGGTGTCGATCCATGCTTCATCGGTTATTCTTCTGTCCAAAAACCTTCAGCCGCTTCCCGAGAAGTTCCACGGCCTTACGAATACCGATATGCGTTATCGTCAGAGATACGTTGACCTTATCATGAACGATGTATCTATGGATACGTTTGTGAAAAGATCAAAGATCATCTCGACGATCCGTAAGTATCTTGACGGACAGGGATTCATGGAGGTTGAAACACCGATGCTCGTTGCCAATGCCGGCGGCGCTGCTGCAAGACCGTTCATGACTCACTTTAATGCGCTTGATGAAGATCTTAATCTTCGTATCTCACTTGAGCTCTACCTTAAGAGACTTATCGTCGGCGGACTTGAGAGAGTGTACGAGATCGGTCGTGTATTCAGGAATGAGGGTCTTGATACGAGACACAATCCCGAATTCACGCTTATGGAACTCTACCAGGCATATACCGATTACAACGGAATGATGGATCTTACGGAAAATATGTTCCGCTATGTTGCACAGGAAGTACTCGGAACAACGAAATTCAAGTACGGCGATATAGAGCTTGATTTCGGTAAGCCTTTTGAGCGTATCACGATGATCGATGCGATCAAGAAGTACACCGGGATTGATTTTGACACTATCCCCGATACCGAGGCTGCAAAGAAGCTTGCGGACGAGAAGGATATCCATTACGAACCTTATCATAAGAAGGGTGATATCATCAGCCTGTTCTTCGAAGAATACGTTGAGGAGAAACTGCTTCAGCCCACGTTCGTGACGGATCATCCGGTTGAGATATCACCGCTTACAAAAAGAAAGCCTGACAGACCCGATCTCGTTGAGAGATTCGAGCTGTTCATCAACACATGGGAGATGTGTAACGCATACTCGGAGCTTAACGATCCCATCGATCAGCGTGAGCGATTCAAGGCTCAGGATGAAGCTGCTGCAGCGGGCGACGAGGAAGCGAATCACACCGACGAGGATTTCCTCAATGCACTTGAGATCGGTATGCCGCCCACAGGCGGAATCGGTTACGGCATCGACAGACTCACGATGCTGCTGACGAACAGTCCGGCGATAAGAGATGTGTTGTTGTTCCCGACACTTAAGAGCGTCTCAAATTGATCGCATCCTTTGAGAGCCGGAAAAGTCCATAGATAAGCGGTTTTCGAGGGATTGATACGAACTTACAACGATCCTGAGAGCGGGAACGGACAAAGACGGACTTGTATGGCTTGAAGCCTTGAAAATAAAGGGTTTCAATGGATTCTGAGAGGGAAATCTGATTGTGGTAAAAATTGTGGTCAGATTTCAAAAACAGGGTTTGTGTCCCGGGTTTTTAAAAGTGAATAAATAGGTTCTGAGGAACAGCCTTAGTAGTAAAAACAGGCACTTCGTTATCTGCGAAAAGCGGATGATGAGGTGCCTTTTCTTTTGCCATGAAGCCAACCTGCGCAGGCTGATGTGGTGAGAGAAAAATCTAAAGACAAAAAGGAGACAAAGACATGGCAAAGAGTAAGGCAGTGCTGCCGGATCTCTCGAAGTACATGGAAGGACGGAAGCGACATTTCGTCACCTACTTCGAGGGAGCGCAGATGTATGGGATCCCGTATTATTCCTTTGTCCGGCTGGCGAAGGAAGCGCAGGCGAATTACACGTTGAGGAAAACGGCGATAGTCGATAACGATGCAGTAGAGCGGTACCTTAAGGAGCATCCTGAGGTACAGGAGAGGATTGATCAGGTCAGGAGGTACGAGGAATGAAGAAGCGGACAAGAGATTTGGAAAGTCTCAGGACAATGGTAAGAAGTGATGGCAAGAAATTCGTAAGGCTGGATGAGGGAGCGGCTCTTTACTCTATAGGTCTCAATACCTTCAGGGATATTGCCAGGGATGCCGGTGCAATATACAGGGTGAAGCGGATCGTGCTGGTGAACACAGAGCTGATAGACGAATTCTTGGAAACATTCCATGAAGAAGATTTCTGAAAGGGGTGAGAGCATGGATTATAAAAATACAGAGGGAATGCTGCCAAGCGAAAAGGCGAAGCTCTATAAAAGGTTGTACAGCGATATGAAGGTTGCGGTAGAGGTTGTTCCGGAAGAAGCTCCGAAAAAAGGCAGACCCAAGAAAGTTGAGAACGGAAAGAAGAAAAGAGAGATCCGATTGGATGAAGAAATGGCGCTTAGTGTCGGTGAGAGCAGAAATCAGCTTCACAGATATTTACGGCTTGCAGAGGTGATCCCGGAGCTGCAGGAGCTGGTGGACAGGAAGCGAATTGCATTGTCTACGGCGGTGGATATCAGTTTTCTTGATATCTGTTATCAGCAGTTGGTTTATCAATATGTTTCCGAGAAGGGAACCATCACATCCTACCAAGTGGCGGCGCTAAGGAAATATATAGATGCCGAGGGTACGGTCACAAAGGATGCTTTTCAGAAACTTATGAGAAATCAGATGACCGGCAGGGTGAATGAAGAAAAGATCGTGCTCAGGCAGAAGGTGCTGCGGCAGTATTTTCCGGCAGAATATTCGACAGAGGAAATGGAAAAGGTGATCCTTCACCTTATCGAGGATTGGAGCAAAGGAGGGCATGCAGAATGAAGCAGGTAAGAAATCTGAAGGTAGTAGGGCAGTCCGGATACAGATATGAGCCTGTGTCTACAATAATGTTAAAAGGCAAGTGGCTTTCGAACCTTGGGTTCCAGATAGGCGATTTTGTTTCCATCAGCTGTGAAGATGGACGGATTGTTATCACTCCGGACGCTGAGAGGGCGGCTCTTGTAAAGGCAGAGCAGGAATACATGGAAAGAGAGATGGAGAGTCTGAGGAAACGGTTCCAAAAAGAAAAGGAACAGATCCGGGCACAGTTTGTTGCTGAGGGCAGTACCTCTTACGGTGACGGAAAGGGGGATGCCTATGTTTGATGCAAATGAGCTTGCAAGCCTGGATGACAGGTATTTCATCATCATTTATCGGGATCCTTACGATATCACGATACGATCCCGGAACACGGGGCATTATTGGAGCCTGCATAATCCCGAATATCCGGTATCGGGGCAGGTCATCATCTTTCATTCGCATCATGCCGATAAGACCAGACGGGTGCCGTTTCATATGCATGGTCGGGCAAACAGCCTGCGACAGGCGGTGAGATCAATTCAGAGCCATGACCGCTGGCAAATGCAGGGGCGACCGAGAAAAAAGAAAGCGGTAGCAGGTGTATAATAAAAGCAGGGGCTGGGTCAATCGTGATCCAGCCCCTTTGGTGTTATGGTGGGATGTTATCCCTCTTCGTTGTACTTTGCCTTTACTTCTTTGATACGCTTGATCTCATCACGGACTGTCCATTCGTTCATGTGGAGGATTTCAGCGATCCTTTTGGGTTTGTATCCTGCCTCATAAAACTTGTTGATGGCTACGAGCCCTTTTTTGCGAGCTTCAAGACGCTGGTCAATTTCCTCTGCCATGAGGTGTCCGAGAGCGGTTCCCTCAGTGGGATTACAGTCCGATGCGATATCGAACCCATTCTCCATCATTTCATTGAGAGAGGCGTGATCCTTATCGGCTTTTCTCTTTTCAGCCTGTTCTCTCTTTTTCTGTGCCTTGAACATACGCTCTGAAACCATACCTTCATCATATTTCTCGAAGGGACAATCAAAGAGGTAGCAGGGAACACGGAGATTGCCAACGGTCTGTAAGGTCACCCTGGACACTTCTTCTGCTGGTTCCTTACGCTTCGGGTCACGGTGGAATTCACGCTCTGTACGTTCCAGCTCATAAGCATCTTCCCACTCTTCAAATACAACCTTTGCGAGGAAACATCCCTTTGCTGCAATGATCTTCCCGATTTTTACCGGTACCTCCTTATCTGTGCCGGGAAGCTTTACATTTACTACATTGTCATTGTTGCTGCTGTTGCCCTGGTTTGAATTTTGTCTTTCTGCTGCCATAATTATTGCGCCTCCTTAGCGCTTGTGTTGAGTGCTGCGGAGACGTTGGATATGGGCAGAAAAAGAGCGCGCTGACCCATACCCGATAACTGGAACAGTCACCTGTCTCCGCGTTAACGGGTCATGAATCAGCACGCCAATGCGCCGATTTCATATTGATGAAAACCGCCTGCCCTTGTTTTGGCGTATATAGAGGATCCGGTATCCTCTCTTCGGGGGATTTTGGTTTTCACCTTGTGATGAGGGTTTCTCTCCTCTTCACATTTATCATTCTAAAGAAAAGCCCTGGAATAAGATAACGATGCGTTTTCATAGGGATATTCCAGAAGTCTTCTGAAAAAAAGATTCACAAATGGAATTATTCGTGTTAGAATAAAAATAGTCTGATTTGGAATAATTCAATTCTCTATAGGAATATTTAGGATCTATATGGTTATGAATAACGAGAAAGTAATAGAACGGCTAAAAGAGGTGTTTCAGGGGGAATCACAGGAGAAGGTTGCAGAAAGGCTCAACATAACACAGAGCACGGTGAGTAAGATACTAAGAGGCTCGCAGGCGCTTTCTCTTGAAATGGCATATTTGATCGGTGATAGGTATGAGGTGTCTGTGGATTGGCTGATAGGGCTGTCAGATGTAAAGAAGCTGCAGAGGAATAGGCTAACTCTTACATATGAAGAGGCGACAAAGCAGCTATTTCAGCTCTTTAATCAGGGTTCCTTTACGGAAGCGCAGGACAAGACTCCGATATACAAGCTCAATGATCCGCTACTTCGGATGCTGGTGCAAAAAGCGATTACACTTTCAAGAACTGATGATGATTTATATCAAAGCTGGCTTGATAGTAAGCTGAGTATGTTTTCCGATAAACCTGTGCTTTCTTCTACTGCATGGAATGAAGAAGAAATGATGGTTTATGTTGATGGAGCTAATACAGAAACAGACTGGCTGGATGCATATAATAGGGCAAAATGGTTTGATGATATGTATCGGGATATCAATATTCCTGATGGACCATATGCGAAATAAGAGGCAAGTGAATGGATGAAAATAGTATTTCCGGTCTTCCAGAAAGACTCGCTGAAACCTTCAAGGGTGAAACTCAGGAGATTACATCAGACCGGTTGATTACAACACAAAGCAATATCAGCAAATGGCTTAACGGGCAGCAAACGCCTACTACAGCAACGCTTTATCAAATTGCTAAAGCATATAACGTGTCTGTGGACTGGCTCTTGGGATTGTCTGAAGTCAGAGAAATAGATGGGATAGCATTTGACAAAATTACTTATGAGCAAGCGTTTCGATTTATTGATAGGCTGATGAAACTGAATAATATATCGCTGGCAAATCTGGCTGAAGTTATCGGTGATGATGAATCCGAGTACGATTTTGGAGATATAGATGAAGAGGATTCCGATAACCAGCAGGAAGTCGTAATTGAAAGGTATGATTCAGATTACATCAAGATCACGGACCGATTGTTATCATATCTCTTCAGACTTAGGTATCAGACTGCAGGTGTCAGCGAAGATATTATGGAGATGTGGAAAGAAAAAGAGATCCCGAATTTTAAGCGACTGCGATTGGCTGACAATACAGGCAATATGACGGAAGCACTCGATGCAAAGGGATGGGCACAGTTTAAGGCCGGAGACTGGATCGATACAATTGAGCAACTTCGAAATATGACAGCGGAAGAAAGGCAAAAAATAATAGACAAAGTAAAAAAGGAAAAGGAAGGCAATTAAAATGGCAGATAAAAATACAGCAGATATTGGATTTGAAAAAGAAATATGGGATGCGGCCTGTGTTTTACGAGGCAACATGGATGCGTCGGAATATAAGAATGTTATTTTGGGATTGATCTTCCTTAAATATATTTCCGATAGTTTTGAAACAAAATACACTCAACTTGTGGAAGAAGGAGAGGGCTTCGAAGAGGATAGGGATGAGTACGATGCTGACAACATCTTCTGGGTTCCTGCCGGGGCAAGATGGAAAGATATTGCAGAGGCTGCTCATAAGCCTGAGATTGGTACTGTTATTGATAAGGCTATGACTGCTATAGAGTCTGAAAACAAAAAGTTAAAAGGGATTCTTCCGAAAAATTTTTCAAGACCAGAGTTGGATAAAAGAAGACTTGGTGAGGTTGTGGATCTTTTCACTAATGTGCAAATGGCTGAAGGGACAGATGAAAAGGATCTTCTCGGAAGAACATATGAATATTGTCTCCGAAACTTTGCTGAGCAGGAAGGAAAGAATGCCGGACAATTCTATACACCGTCTTGTGTAGTTCGTACGATAGTTGAGATTTTACAGCCGTTCAACGGACGCGTGTATGACCCTTGCTGCGGTGCGGGCGGTATGTTCGTGCAGTCGGCGGCATTTGTACGCAATCATAGAGGGAATATCAATAATATATCCGTGTATGGTCAGGAATCGAACCCGACAACATGGAAAATGGCAAAAATGAACCTTGCTATCCGTGGAATTGACTGCAATCTTGGGGAAATCCCTGATGATACTTTCCTTAGTGATCAGCATCCGACAATGAAAGCAGACTTTATCATGGCAAATCCTCCCTTCAATCTGACACCGTGGGGAGCAGATAAACTTAAAGAAGATCAGAGATGGAAGTATGGAACTCCACCTGCCGGAAACGCCAACTTTGCGTGGATGCAGCATATGATCTGGCACCTGTCCGCTGAAGGAAAGATCGGTATGGTGCTTGCAAACGGATCTCTTTCTTCACAGTCTGGCGGTGAAGGTGATATCAGAAAGAATATTGTAGAGGCTGATCTTGTAGATTGCATTATCAGTCTTCCGACACAGCTGTTTTATACAACCGGCATACCTGTATGTTTATGGTTCCTGAACAAGAAGAAAGCACATCCGGGGAAGACGCTCTTTATTGATGCCAGAAATCTTGGAACTATGGTCACGAGAAGGCTTCGCGAGTTGACCGATTTTGATGAGAACGAGAACGGCGAAAAAGGCGATATTCAGACGATTGCTGACACATACAAGGCATATGTTGATGGCACGTTAGAGGATGAGAAGGGCTATTGTGCTGTAGTAGAAACAAAGAACATCAAGGAGCATGATTATATTCTGACTCCCGGTCGTTATGTGGGAATAGAGGATGAAGAAGATGATGGTGAGCCCTTCGAGGATAAGATGAAGAGACTTACTTCCGAGTTGTATTCTATGTTTGAGGAATCGCATCAGCTTGAAGAAGAGATAACGAATAAACTTACAGCATTAGGTTTTGGAAAGGAAGAACAGTAATGAATATTTGGCAGGATTGTAAAAAGCTGCCGCTCCCTGGGGTTCTTTCTTTTATCGTAGACAACAGGGGTAAGACGGTACCCACGGATGATAACGGCGAACATATTCTGATCGCTACCAACTGTATCCGTAATGAAAACTTATATCCTTCCTATGAGAAGATCCGACTTCTTTCGGAGGAAACATATCAGAACTGGTTTCGGGCACATCCTATTCCCGGAGATATTATTTTCGTGTGCAAAGGAACTCCGGGTCGCACGTGCATGGTGCCGGATCCGATAGACTTCTGTATTGCGCAGGATATGGTTGCACTACGTGCAAACGATGAGATTATATACAACAGATTCCTGCTTGCTGTATTGAGAAGCAGAGAGATACAGGAACAAATAGCCAATACGAGTGTGGGCGATGTTATACCACATTTCAAGAAACAGTTTTTTGATCAGTTGATGATCCCGATTCCTCCGATGGATGTTCAGAGGAAAATCGGAGATTTGTATTTTAATCTTGCGATGAAGGAGGAACTCAATAAGAAGATAAACAAGAATTTACAAGAGCAAATATGCGCCTTGTGTAATGCTTGGCTTAATGACTATGAGCCATTTGGCGGTGTATGCCCCGATGATTGGACTCCTACACCACTATCAGCTTTTGCTCAATTTAT